>Ga0114933_10000838_pt1 | contig 36028 bp, 38 predicted proteins | sample 4SBtaG_FD_89691 | JGI IMG/M metagenome (GOLD analysis project Ga0114933, IMG submission 89691) | Deep subsurface microbial communities from Kolumbo volcano to uncover new lineages of life (NeLLi) - 4SBTROV12_W25 metaG | ecosystem: Environmental > Aquatic > Marine > Volcanic | place: Kolumbo... | reverse complement strand
TTCTTCCTTCTGGGGGAGCTTTTCTTCCTTCTAGGGGATGATCTTTTCTTCCTTCTGGGGGATGATCTCTTCTTCCTTCTGGATCTGGATTTTCGTGAGGATTTCCTGGGGGATCTCTTCTTCTTTCTGGGGGATCTGGATTTTCGTGAGGATTTCCTGGGTCTGTAGCATCCTTTTCGTGCTCTTGGGGGAGGTTTAGCATCCCCCGATGCAGGTGCCCATTTATATTTCATCATAGCAGATCCGTATCCGCATCGCATGCATTCGAACCGCGTACCAAATCTACCGTATCCGGCGGGTAGATTGTCACTAGTACCACAGTAAATTTTAACCTGTTGGTTTGCCATTTTATTTAGCACACTTTAAGTTTTGCGAACAGTAACATAAACGGATGAAAAAAAATATTCTTCGCTTTCCTATTTTACTTGAAGTTTCTCTTCGACAGACAAATACATTTTGGGCTGATGTGTTCGAAAACCTAGCGTATGGGAAAGCACCGTACGGCTGCTATGTGACAGCTAGTTCTTTTATAGTGAGTAAAAACAAGGGGCATGAGTTCACATATTTTTTAGGAGAACAAACCAAGGCAGCCGATGATATTGGCGCAGAGCTTATCGATATTTTGACCAAAAAGATGAATTTTATGAGTATAACAGACAGGTTGGTAAAGTTGGAAAAGTTCAGGAATACCAAAGATAGACTAAAACAGAAGCTTTGGAACTCCAAATGGTCCGACATTCGCAGAAAGAAGTCCAAAGACCAGCTGATAGAAATGTACGTGTTGACTCTGAAAGATAAGAATAAAATGTCCTTTCCAACCGTAAAATCTCTACTGTCTGCAATAATAATTGGTTTAATTTTCAAGCAAATAGATTCTGACAACATCCGAATGAAGGACGGAAAAATTATAAATATTTCCAATATCAAAGTCAAAAATAAGATGTGGACTGTGACTAGTAGTAAGCAAAAGCCGAAAGAAACTAAGTTTCAGATAGCGGCAGCGGCGGCTGCAAGTAGAAATCGAAAATCATTGCACCAACTTTGGGTCAAGCACACGCAGTAGTAGGAAAGCAATTCCCTGAAGTAAACAGTCGCTTACATCGTCTTTCTTTTTCATTGCTCCTACTTTTTCAATAGAAGTCCAGTCTCTACGGGCTAGTAAAATATCTTCGGCTACAGAAATTGCCCATTTCTTTCGAGTAGGTTTGTCAACTGATTTGTATGTACGCTTCCCCTTTTTCGTGATGTTTTCTATTTTGGGCGCTCCTAATATCTGGGTCTTGTGATATGCTGGGAAGGACACTACCTCGGCAAGTCGACCGAACATTGTGAGAAAGTAGCTCTGCACGTGGTGTGCGACTCGTATGGCTTTGGTATTCCTCACTTTTCCAAAGCTCATTTGCTTTTCTACTACTATGTAGTCGCACTTCGAAAATACATCCTGGTGGCTGTTAAGAAGGTCAGTTAGTGTGCACAACGTGTCAGAGCTTACTTCAACCTTTGTATCTTCTCCGGTTGCAACGTCTTCGTTTGAAAACGTGATAGCTTGTCCAGCCAGCGCAATGTTTTCTATGTGCCGCTGAGTAGAGGGAGTAGCGGTTCCGTCTCTGTTGTATTCTAGTTTTATTTTTTGATTGAATATTTCTTTTGGGAAAGAGTCTACCCAGAATGCAAAATTTTTAGTTCCAATGTCAATCGACAGAAGCGTAAGCATTTTCTATCTAGAAAAGATGTCTTTAAAGAAAGAAATGAGTAAGCAGGAATTTAAAAATTTTGTAGCCCAATATTACACGGATAATATGAAATTAAAAGGCAACGTCGGGGGTACTATTCATCGTCTTCTCCAAAGGGAAAGCATAGTTCCAGCAAACATAGTGTCCTTTGCGACACTGGTTTATAACATATCACAAAAATTACCGCCTCTTCAGCCGACTGTAAGTAATGAAGATAACGTACTATTTGGGACTAAACAAGCTGGGCAAACACTAAGTTACAGAATAGACTCTGGAGACTCGCGATTTGATAGACTAGTAAAAAATGTAATGAAAATGAAACACGAAGAGAACCTTGATACCAGAGTAGTCAACTGGATACTTTCTTCCGAAGATTTTCGGCTAGAATCTATGAAACCGTTTGGTCTCTATCTGGGGGTAAGGTTTATGAACATGATACCAGATGATGTCGCTCCCGTCGCCGAAGACGAACCTCCTATATGGGACGACGACGAACCTCATGGGCCGAGTTTTAATCCCTGGGATGAGGAGAAGAACGATGACTATGACTATGACGATGGTGGATACGGGTATGGCGATGACGACGAGGGTGAGTATTAACTAAGAAATAGGAAACATCCGTTTTACTAGACGGACTGTAATGTCTGCGGGTAAAAGTGTAGAGGCCGCGCTTCCCGTCACACGCCGAATATAAATCTGAACGGTTTTATTCGTAGAGTCGTACACTATCGCACCGGTTAGTTGTCCGCCGGTAGTAGTAGCAGTCTCAGCAGCGCCCCCCGTTATATTAGTATCTACAATATAGTCGTTATTTCCGACGGCCTCTGAAGCAGGGACTATTAAAGTAATGAACTGAGTTAGACTTGAAACTGCGGGTACCGAAAACTGCCATCCAGTTTGTCCTTCAATAAGGAAACCGGTGCCCAAGTGCAAATCCGCCGCCGCGCCGATTGTTATTGTCACAGTCGCGGTGCTAAACGAACATGTGGCTCCCCAACCTGGAACAGCGATGAAAGCCAGCGCCATTGCACTAGTGTTAGCGGTTAGGTCGAATGTTAAGGTATCCCCTGCGACATACTTACCATTTCCCGGACTTGAAACGGTAGGAGCTATCCCTAATAGCGTTGTCGTACCTCCTACACCGGCTGCCCAAAACGAAATTGTCATTCCCGAACCTTCTGCCGATTTCTGAGACGTAGGTGCAACGCCAGCTGTTGTAAACACTTGACCATTGGCGAGTACGCCAGCGGCAGTTAGAGTAGGTAATGGCAGCTGTACGGTTTGTACTGAGCCTGGTCCATTGGTTGATAACGAGCTTGTTATATCCGTACAGAATGTACTACTATCAGTACCAAGTTCTGTGCCTGAATAAGGTGATTGAATTTTTCTAAGCATATTTATTATAATTACAATTATAATAATAATTTTCAGTGTTTACCACTTGCACACCACCCAGAGGTACAGGATAAGCCCGAAAATGGCAGTGTGGACCCCAACTCCTAACTTTGTAGGCTTTCCTGCCGCGTCTGTAAGTGCTCCCAAGTTTGAGACTCCTGGGATCTTGATCCAGATCGAGTTGACAAGCTTGTAAACCTCCGGTAAATTCAGAACAACAAATAGAACGCAAAGAATAGCTATAACTCTTACATCAGCAGCCTGGCATTTAGAAGTGGCTCTAACGTTGAGACCACGACCCATATAGTATGACGGTGATAAGTATGACATTTTGCAATTTTAATATCAGAAATATTTTTTTTTTATTTTTTGAAAAAATGATTATCTAAACGGAAAAAAAGTAAATACAAACTATTATGACTACTTCTACAAATTCAATTACTCAAATCAAAACTGCTTCGCGAGGCGGCTTCGCCGCTCATAAGCGTGTCCGAAAGCAGCGTCCGTACCGTCCACGTACGAATCTTCTCCGGGGCAACTTCCAGCTCTTTAATGAGGCTGGCAATCTTAAGCTTTTTAGCGAGCCTAACGATGGTCGCAAGGGTGTAGTGTTTGAGAACAACAAAAAGGTGATGGATGCATTTCCTCGTGTCAAGTCTCTCATAGTTTCCGATAACGAACTGTTAGGAGATCTTACTGACGATATAGTAGCTAAGTCCGTCTTTTACGACCATCACGAAGGAGCCCTTATTCGAGTGTACTATGCGAATAATGGGTGGAATGTGTCTACTCAGAAAAAGATTGATGCCTTCCGTAGCCGCTGGAGTGGCGGCATGTCTTTTGGCGAGTTGTGGTCGCAGGCAATCAAGCTGGAGATGGAGGATAAGCCTGAGAGTTTCGAACAATCTGACAATCATCTTCTTGCGTTTTTCAATACTCTTGATAAGGAGAAGCAGTACTTGTTTATCATTCGCCACAACGAAGACAATCGTATAGTATGCAAAGCTCCCGAGAATCCTACGGTTTATCACGTAGGCACCTACATCAAGAACGTCCTTGATCCCGATGATGAGATCAACATCACTAAGCCTGCAAAGTATAGGTTTCCTACGGTAGATGCTCTCCGATCTCATGTGCTTGCTCTCGATTCTACAAAGATAAGTGGATGCATTGGAGCGACTAATCGTCAGAAGTGGTACAAGATTCAGAATAAGGAGTATTCTCGTCTGGAAAAGGTGAGAGGCAACGAACCTAGTCTGCGCTTCAGATATCTTCAGGTGCGTCTCGACCCCGATTTGGTCGACGATCTCTTCATGCTCTTCCCATCCTACGCTCATATCTTTGACGAATGCGAAGATTCCATCTACGCGATTGCCAAATACATCCACCGAGCTTATATGGACCGATTTATTCGGAGGCAGTTCATCACACTGGATCGCGAGTTCTTTACCATAATGCGTCTCTGCCACGATTGGCATAAGGAAGACCGCCAGAACAACAAGGTCGACCTGGACAAGGTGATCGACGTCCTCAACACCCGCTACGATCACGTTCTCAACAAGATGATCCGTATGCACAAAGTTATTCTAGAAGGAGGTTCAAATGACGAACGGGAACCTGAAAGTGAATGATTAAGATAATTAGAGAAAAAAAATAAAATATTATAAACTAAAGATATTATGACAACAATACCATCACTTGAATCGTCTATTCGTACTTGCCAAGTCGATACCGCATGGGCTAACCGTGCTCAATCCGACCGCTTTCTTAACTCCAACGCGCTAATGTGTCCTACATGGGGCGGTACTGACTTAGTCGGACGCCAGGTTTGCCCTGACTCGTTCAACACCAAATCTGCCGGTTGCAACTCTGCGATGGACCGCGTCGTCGTCGAATCTCACCTGCGTCCTCAATACATGGAATACATTTCTCTGAACGCTCAGGGCCTGCAAGGCTCTATGTACGGCGGCGGTGGATGCGCAGGTAAGGCCCAGGCTGACAACCGCACCAAGATGCTTCAGGGCACCCGAAACGTCACGGGCCACTTCAACTCTGGCTTTGGCTCCCAGGTCATCGGCGCGTGTGCCCCGGGTGACTTAGGCTACGCTATGTATCAGCAGCAGGCGAGAGAAAACCAGGCGGCGGCGGCGGGCATGCAAATCGAAAACCTCAGAATGGGCGCCGGTTTTGCTTAATTTAAATTTCAATTAATTAATTATTGAAATTATCTAAATTTATCGAGTGCATTGATTATGTGTTTTTTTGTGCTGCCTCCGCAACATGTTGGCCATCCAACCCCTTTTTTTTTGAGCCCTACATCCTTTGCTAGTTTTTCTAAATCTGTCTTGAGCATTCCTTTCATAACAGATTTTGAAGGAATTCCTTTTATGCTAAGACGTCCCATCTGGTCGCTTAACGACCCCTTCTTTCGGCAACATCCATAGTAATTTTGAGTGCGGTAGTACTCGTATGTATCTTTTTTCCTGCCTACATCCCTACAAAAATCGCGTCTGCTTCTACCCCGTGTTATAGGTCGTCTACCAACCGGGCAGTCGTTGTCGTCACGGAACGTGATTCCTCTTTTTGGAGATCTTCTTTTTTTTTTAGCCATTTATTTTAAAATATTATAATTTTCGATCTGCGACCCGGAGCACATTTTTGCAATCGTAGAAAGTTGCAAGTGTCTGTCTAGACATTGGGCAACTTTCTTATGCGTTTCCTTGCACAACTTAGATTCAGGATCCTCTTTACAAATTTTGAAAGCAGCGTCTTTTAGATACTGACATGGGTCATTATTAAATTTTCGTAGCATTTATTTAGTAGAACATCTTCTCTTAACTATCTTTGTCTTTCACTTCCTTCTTTGCCTTCCTCACTCTTGCATTTTTGAAGCGTTTTAGTCGTGGAATAACTCTTAGCATCCAGGAGTCGTTATGGCTGCTCCTACTCTTGAAATCAAAAAAGGGCGCTTTTATAGAGTTCTTAGGGTTTACTTTGAGCACCTCATCATAATCATCGAGAATGACCATGTTATCGTAGCCCGAGATGCCATAGTACGGGGACCGAAGAAATTCCAAATCTTTCGTTCCCTTTCCATGTTTCATTGAGTGCTCGTTGTGATAATCAAAAAGAATGAATTCCAAATCTCTACCTGGCTTGTTCATTATAAATTGTTGAATAATAGAGAGCGCATACATCTGACTAGCAGCCGTCCACACCGCTACCTTAAAATTCGAGAAAATATAGTCTAGAAACACATCCAAATGAGGCCTAGCAATTACATGATAATAATTTTCCATACGAAAGTGTTTGTTAAACTTAGAAAGTTTTTTCTTGTTCTTGGGATCCTTTTCAAATTTCTCTAAAGATTGTGCAGATATTAAAGTGGCATCTAGATCAAGTATTATAAGCTTATTAGATTTAGTCATTTGAGAATTGTCAGGTTTCTCTTAAATAAACTTAGCGGGATGGCGAACGTATGCATCCAGTACCTACTACCCACTCGCATCCATCTTGATCCTTGCATTTCGGGTATTTTGTTTTCCTATATTTTCTACAATTCTTATATTGATACCCGGGCGACCCGGGCGGAGACGGAGACGGAGACGGAGACTGATTGGCTAGAATTTGTCTCCCTATTTTTCCGTTTCTTTTCACACATCTACCTGTTTTTGGGTTGCAAATCTTGCTTGCCGGGCACTTTTTACCATCGCACTTGTTACCCCCTGACGGAGACGGAGACTGAGGAGGAGACGGAGACGGAGACTGAGGAGGAGACGGGGACGGAAACTGATTGGCTAGAATTTGTCTCCCTATTTTTCCGTTTCTTTTCACACATCTACCTGTTTTTGGGTTGCAAATCTTGCCTGCCGGGCACTTTTTACCATCGCACTTGTTACCCCCTGACGGAGACGGAGGAGGAGACGGAGACGGAATCTCTGCCTCCATCCATTCATTTATCAAGTCTAAACCCGTTTTAATACTATTCCCAGCCTTACTAATTGTTGTCTTATCAAATATCAAAGTGTTTGTTATACGAAAAGGGTTTTCTAAGTTCCATCCACTTGTGTTAACTAATCCCAAATTGTTTATGGGCAACCCAGCCAGTTCTCTAAATACATAAGCGTAGTTTTTAGTGTGGTCCGCTCCTCCAATCATCATGATGTACCTCGGTTGATCGCCACCTAATATTCCAGGAGGGCATGGGCCCGCTCTCTTTTTAAGATCATACGGGGAAAGCATCCTCAACAGCGTATAGTAATCCATCGACAATACGTGTATATCCAGCAGTGTTTGTGTGTTAGCATTTAGCAAATTATGAACCTTTATAATAGCTTTTCTAAGTTGGGCAGACTTCCGTGCTCCGAGTGCTATTTCACGCTTTCTAATTAATTTTTTCATAGCATTTCTGTAATATATAATGTCGGTCGCAACTCGATGTGCTACTTGTGATATTCTATCCCAGTTAGTGTACGAAGGAGTTTCATTCAATTCGAACGGACCGAGGAACCCTGGAATACTGTCTGGGCCTGTAAACTTCGTGTCCTTGAAGTCTTCGTAGTAATCTACATGTAGCATCGGCTTACGCAACCATTTCTTCAAGGATACCAAATTATTGTTTTGTCCTGTTGCTGGAGAAGATTTCTTCAGTCCTTGAAGGAATGGTTTAACATGTTTTAGTACGTAAGCTTCCTGTGCCAACTGTTTTGCAAATGCTCTGTACAACACTAACTCAAATTGTCTCTCGTCCATAGATTCTTCATATAGCATGAATTTTAAAATGTCTTCGTAGTTATCAATCTCTAATTTCGAATTGTGCCATTGTAAGTCCCATAATTCTTCTCCGAATACTGTTTCGTAGGGGAGAAGATTGTGATATAAATCCCTATTTCTTATGTCCGTTTCATGTATTCGTACATTTTTGCATCCAAATTTACACGTCCTACTTTTATAAGGGAAATTAAGTGAATCTACGGGTATACCGTATAGACAAGGCGCCACCTCATCTGCAAGTCTACTCATCATATTAGTATGCGTTCCCTCCTCATTCCATCGAAGAAGACGGTAATATTCTGGTTGAAATCTAGGATGTTCTACAAACAAATCAACACACTTATAGTCAACTCGTGCTGCTGCCATAGCAGCTTCTATAAATACAGAAGGAAGTATTGTTCCCCCCCTTCCTCCGAGCTTCTTAATCTTATCTAAGTCATGGAAATGATTTTCACCTATCCCAAGATAGTTGATCGGCATGACTTCTCCATCTGCCCATGTAATATTAAACCGACCTAACAAAAGACCGTTGGGATTTAGCGGACCAGCAATATATGTACATTTTTTAACTTTTGCTAGTGAGCGTTTCAATTTTTCGAGTATGTCTGGTTCTTCCTCGCAATTTTTATAGTCATCGGAGAACCTGCGGATTTTGGCCGTGTGACTATACCGGAATATAGTACTAAATTTTGGACGTTTTTCCCTGCAATTAGGGCCATACCAATCGTCTTTGCATTCACAAGTGTAAACCCCTTCTTCATCTTCACTTGATCGTAGAGTACCTTCTTCGAAGCATTTAAATAGACTCTTTTTTTTGGGTGGACTTCTAATCAACGATTCCCAATCAGGTTTATTCGATTCATTAGTCATTATTTATTATTGAAAAGTATTTTAGAAAAATATTTGAAATTAGTCCATCCTAATATTGCACATACTGCTACGAATACGACTACCATCGAAATTGCATATTTTATCGACGACCCTGCCCAAGCTACCAATGCAGATGCAATAGAAACAGATACTACAGCACCTACTAGAGCGCTATATAAGACAACATCGTACGTAGTTGTAGTGGTATCGGGTAAAAATACACCCAACGCAGACGCAAGTACTAGAGCCAACGACATTGATGCTGCCAGTCGGGTTAATAAATCTGATTGTTCAACTGCTGTGCCAAACCATACCCACGAAATGGCTGTGAATACCAAGAACAAAACAAAAGACCTCTGAAGTCCCCCTTTGCTATCCGACTTGGACCCGAAGAATACTATATTTGCTTTTGTCATTTTATTAATTTATTAATAAAATTTTTCTAATTACTTACGGGAAATGAGGCTTGAGCTTGCTCTGAACACGGTAGTAAGTGAGAGGTTCATCACCCTTGTCGATTCTGAGAAGCTTCTTGAGCTTGCTGTCCGGGAGAATCTCGCGCTTGTCCTTGGGGTTCTGGAGACTGTGGTCCTTAATGTAGGCGCAGATAGCCTTGGTCACATCAACGCGGGACTTGAGGTCGTCGGCGCCGCATCCAATAAACTTTGCCATCTCCTTGGAGATTGCAACCTGTTTGAGGAAACCAGAGTTGACGTTAGTACGCTTCTTCGGCTTCTTACCCATTACGCGAAGAGACTTGGTCTTGAGACCCTTGACAGTTTTGCTAACGTTCTTCAGAAACTTGGCTCCCGGGCACTTGGTAGCCCGAAGATTCTTGACCTCAGCGTCGAGGTCTGCCAGAAGCTTGTCGAAATGCTGAGTAATAGACTCGCGAGTAGCTTCAAGACGAGGAACTTCGACGACCTCAGTCTCAGACGCAACGGTGGCAATAAGCGGCTTGCCACCAGAGAGCTTGGCCTTGGTAGTCTTGGCCTTCGCCTTGGTAGTCGTCTTGGCCTTGGCCTTGGCCTTGGTCTTAGCCTTGGTAGCCTTGGCAGTAGTCTTGGCCTTGGCCTTGGTAGCCTTGGCCTTAGCCTTGGAAGTTGAGGACTTAGCCTTTCGGTTGGTAGTAGTATTTGACATTTTTTCTAAAGAAAACCTATCTTTAAACCTTGGAGATCCCGGTACAAATAATATTTTATAATATATTATAAATGGAAAACAAAACTGTTGCAGAACTCAAAAATATAGCTGAAGAACTTGGAATAAAAGTACCTGGAAAAGGATGGAAAAAATGCTGTCCTCCAAAAGGGAATAAAGCCGACATAATTAGAGCAATAAATAATAAACAGGGACCGGAGTGGGATGATCCCCCACCAGGCCTTGATGTTCCACCTGGAAATTTGGTAGACGAATGCATAAGGCAAACTACCAAAAAATATACACAGAGGAAGAGCCCTCCGTATCCAGGAGCAAAGTGTTGTGGCCGTGTAAAGAAGGGGAACGATGGAAGAGACTACATTTCTGAATTACGTGGAAGAAACAAGTCGTGCAGGTGGTATCTCCGTAGTCCTAAGGCTAAGAAGGCCAAGAAGAAGGCCAAGAAGAAGGCCAAGTCGCCTAAGGCCAAGGCTAAGAAATTGAATTGTAAAAAATATAGGAAAACAAAATCCCCTAAATGCAATGACCAACCTGGATGCAAGTGGGTAAAAGGAGAAGGGTGTATAAGTGCGCTCCAGCAGACGTTTAGTCCGAGCCCTGCACCAGGAATTGGTGCAGGGGGAAGTTATCCGGATGATCCTACCCCAGTCATTCCCTTAATTGATACTTTGGGATGGCAGGGACCCCAGCACCTGCAGTTTCCAGCGACACGTTTTATGACACTGGATAACGGAGGCCACCCTTACATGGTAGAGATAACAGAAGAATATGTTAAGGTATTCACTCACGGTGAAAGCAGAGTTTCTCAATCACCCTGGACTGATCTTTACGGATCTGAGCGAGAACTTCCTCATCGAGTTTCCGACATATGTCCTGTCGACTGGACATACTACGACGTAAACATTGGTGGGTGGAAAAATTACATTAGATGCGGACTTTATAATGAGTTAGTTGCTGAAAAAGTTGGAAACGAAGCGGGTACCACCCCCGCACTGTTCCATCGGGGTGTCATCAGAAAGATATTTATTGGCCTAGACTACACGAAAGCAGAATACGAACCGCCCGGCTGGCCCAAGCCCATTGACAGAGACCAAGGAAATAGTATTTTACTAGCGCTAAAAGATGGGAGGAATGTATTTATTGGACACTCAATTTATGAATTCAAGTCAGAGGGCCCGATTTTAGAGTATTATTCCAATGTAGGAAGAAGTAGTGTCCCCTACCCAGTTGCACTGGATGCCAATAACGTCTATTTTATGTTGGATAAGACGTATGTTCCAATAAAGGATATCCCGCGGCCTTTCCATATGCTTATGGGCGATGCAGAGACTCACCCAATTCACATGATAGGACCGGCAGAGAAGGGCGATTTATATGGGGATTACTATGAATGGATTCACGAACTTGGAATAAAGGCCAAGCCTATGAAGGATGTTAAAGTTTTGGCCAAGCGCAACATACACATTCCAGACTGGGTGTTGGAAGAGAGTGAAAAACCGACGGCGCGGGGTGGCTTTGTATATTAGAGTAGCACTGCTAAGTATGATACTCTAGCTAGTATTAGTACTACTGTACTATATTGTAAATAGCTGGGTGCCTACATGCCTACAGAATTGGAATGAAGGTGATAATTCTGATATTTTAAAAATATTAGAAATTTAGTATCCCCACATGTTCTTGCGCTGCCCCGGAGAGCGGCAACCTGTAGTTGCATACTTCTGGTCGCAGCAGCCGGCGTTGTCTCCGTAGGCGCCCATTATGGTAAAGTATCCGCCCTTGGACGCGGCCATTGCGGCCGATCCATGGGTCAGGGCATCGGTAGTAATCGGAGCCCACACAGGGACGATCTGTTTGCCTCCAGTGAGGGCTACATTCTGAATGGTATCGTACACTGCGGGGCAGTCTTTACAGTATTGAGTTCCTGGCATATTTGTTTATTACAATCAATAATTTTTTTTCGTAACTTACACCCGCATAATATATTTTTCTACAGTCTGGCGTTCTTTTCCATCTTCAAATAATATTGTGTAATATTTTTCATCCGGGTCGTCTGTGTGAACGGCTGCTATTTCAGCTGGAGTTTTTTTCTTGTACATCACTTTGCATCCTACATCGTATGTTTTCTTCCGATTTATAAAATCGACTATATTTTGGTTTTGTTTTACAACGACTATTTTTCCTCCGTGTTTGAGGTATACTTTTTTTCGGGTTCTAAAGTGCTTTCTGATTGTTGGGTTTGTGTCTACAAAATCAAGTATGATGGGTTCTACGTCCTCTCTTCTGAATACGCGTCCCAAAAATTGAATGAAGTATGCTTCTACATCAGATGCTAGAATCAGACAGTCTAGGCTTTTGTGGTCGAATCCTACTCCAATTTTGGATGCTGTTCCTACCAATACGGAAACGTTTTTGTCAAATTTTTTCTTGGTTCCGTAGAGTCCGTCTACGCTAATACCAGCCTTCCTGATTTTGTTTTCCAGGTATGCGGCTTGGTCTACTCGCTTGGTTAGAATTAGAATAGTCCTTCTTGAACTTAGTTCTACGGCAGCGTCTATAATCATCTGATTCCTATCCTCGTCTTCGCTTTGCGAATTCAAGAGGGCATTCCAGTCGAGTCTTCCCTGGTCCGTCAGGTCTGCGGTCGGTTTGAATCCTGTTCTAACTTCGTACACAGTATGTGGTTTGGTCAGTGTTCGGACCAACCTTTCTTCTGAGAAGTATATGTCTAGAAGTTTGTTCAAGCCGTCCGAGCGGTAGGGAGTAGCGCTCAGGGCAATCACATATCTTGGATGAACGTATAGGAGAGCCTCTGAAAGGCACGGAGACATCAGCTGGTGGCATTCGTCTACAATCAAGCACCCTATATCGTCTAAAAATCCATCCGAGAGCTTGCTAACGGTGAGCGCGTTCATTATCATAATCGAGGCACCTGCAATCTTGTCTTTCCACTTTTTCAACTTAGCAGGGCTTTCTCGTTGGGATTTCGATGGAGGTGTGATTTTTACTACTCCGCGACCCCGCGTAAGGTTGGTAAAATTTTGAACGGCTTCTATCCACTGCTCGATCAGAATAATCTTGTTTACGAGAACTAGAGTTCGCATTCCAATTCTGTGGGCCATGTGCAGGCTCGTTACTGTCTTTCCAAACCCCGGGTAAGCCGAGATGACGGTAGTGCCTCGTTTGTTCAGGTGTGCGAGGGCTTCTTTTTTGATTATTTTCTGTGCAGGTCTCAGCTCAGCTTTATAAGAGTACGACGTTTGCGAGAAAGCTTGTCTACTTCTCCGTGTTGCGTTTGGTATGTTTTTCAGAGCCCATGCCATTGGAATGCTAATGTTATTTCCAACTAGATTGTACGGGTACATGTACTTCTTGGGTTTCTTCATGTAGTATCCCCGTTTGGCGTCGGCGTCGGCATTGGCATCTATCTCCAGCTCTTTTGCAATTTTTTCCCTAGTCGGTTGAGATAGGCAGTCTACTTTGAACTGTATCGACATTTGATATTATTTTTATTTCACTTGAGTAATCGTTTTTAAGTGAATCTTTCCTTCATTTGTCTGTATCCTGTAGAGAAGAGGTCCATTATCTGAGTCCTTGTAAATCTGAATCCAAAAGACAATTCGGAATCGTCTGTGATAGTTTCAATTCTGGTATTTTTTCTAGCGTTTTCAACTTGGTTTTGTTCCTTTTGTCTGATAGGGAGCATCATCATACGTTTCAAGTACGGAAAGAAAGATTCGGTAGCGATATTTATGTTACATTTATCGCGCTTCAGTCTAATGCCTATTACCCGTTGTCCAAATTCTTCAGCTTTTTTTACGGGGAAATTATCAGACACTGCTCCATCTACAAAGAACGAGTTTCTATATTTATACTTGTCAAATAGGAATGGAATATTAGAAGTCATTCTGAGCGCTACCAGGACGGGTAGATCAGGGTGGGTCTCGGCAGATAGGTAGAGTGTTTCATCGGTTGTTGCGTTGTAGGTAGTCACAGTCAACTCCTTCTTAAAATTGTCTCGGAGAGCCTTGAGAGTAGGGAGGTATCCTATCTTGTCTATCGTCATTTTTTCCAATGTTTCTTGGAATTTGGACCAGGATGCGGCGCCGTATCCCTGCAGCACGGCCATCATATTGAAATGAGACAGTCTTCCATCCAGTATTTTGTGAACGCACAAATAGCTTAGGAGTTCGACGGGCGTGTATCCTATTATAAGGAAAAATGAGGTGATTCCGCCAGACGATGTGCCGAAAAATTTTGTCACAGAGTCGAATTTTTTGGTGTCGTATAAAAACTGTAGTGCTCCTAGGGTTATCAACGACTTCGAGGCGTTACCCTGTAAAACACAAGCATCGAACGGCCCGTTTGGTTTACTAATTATATCTGACATTTAGAATATTTGAATTCATCTTTTAAGGCAGATATTTATTTTATTTTTAAAATAAAATAATTTACTCCCTAGACTGAATACGGTAGCACTTGTGACCCAAAATAGCAATTATGATGGTCATTATAGTTATGATCAATAGATAAATAAAATTACTTCTACCCTCCATGTAGAAAGCCTTGCATATGTTGCAGCCATTGACATGGTCGTACACATCCCTGCATGAACACTCTTTTTTAACCTCTGCATCCGCCGACGTATTTCCGGTTGACTCCTCAAAGTCGTAGTGTTCCGTGATAGTACTACTTCCCTGGTGCGGACTCTGAATTTCTGACGATGGCATCTGAAGATATCCGCCTGGTCCGGACATCTCGGCGCCAGATCCGGTGTAGCCATCAAAATTTGGTAGACTATGCTGAGGAGTGGCACCCATCCCAGAATAATTGTCAAGTCCTGCTCTATTATGACCGGGATTATTGATGTAGTTAGAGTAGGCGCCGTGTTCTGGACCTGCGACAGGTCTTTCAAATTGGGGTCCATATCCAGGGGGAGGCAACTTATAGTCATTTAGTTCGGGAAGATTATTAATTAATGTAACTCCTTGATAATTTGCCATTTGTTTATCACGTTATTATTTTTTTACACCCGCAAACCTAAAGAACTCACGGTTAATAATAACATATGATAACTTCCAATACTACAAGAAACCAGGCTCTAGCGGCATTTGGTACATCTCTGGTCGCGTTTATGGACGAACTCATTGACCAGTTCCCTACGGAACCCGGTCTTATTTTTGCAAGGATCTTACTAAAAGACCAAATTCCTATAGAGTCTACGATGAAAAATTTTGTCCTGAAAATAGAACAGAATGACGGAGAACTCAAAAAGATGATAGAACAAAAGGACGAGAATTTTTTTCTGGAAAATAACGTGTTCTCTCTTAACGCTACAGACGGGGAAAACTATTCTATCCAGGGATCTACAGTCAACCACTTTAGAAACCTATGGCTATCAAATCTAGATGACGACGACCGACTGATCATGTGGAAGTGGTTTGAAACATTTGTAGTACTTGCAGACAAGTACCAGGAAGCTAAGGGTTAAACATTTATACTTTTGAAATAAACATGAATTTCAAAACAGCTATAACTAAATTAAATAAATTTGATGAAATCAGAAGCGCAAGCGGCACGGAGGCGGATGCAACCCTCCCGAGAATTCCAAAAAGGAGGATTACATTACACGGACGGCCGTATGACACTTTCTTCATCACAAAAGAAGACTATCCGGGATGCTCCATGCATCCACGCGAGTGGAGACGCGAAAATAGTGAAGATATAAAATACCATTTTTCTACTCTACTAGATGTGATTAACAAATATTTTCCAAAAAAAATAACTTACACCTCCAAACTATTTCAAGAGTTTGAAAAATTTGCTTTTGAGAACTCTACTTCTTTCTGACCGTCTTGAAATTTCCTTTCTCAGACTTCTTCTCAATAATTTAGCCCGTTGCTTCCTCCGGGTTTTTAGCAAATACTCAACATAAAATCGGTCTTGTCTTCCTCTGGCTACCTTCTGGATAAGAACGACAGATTTTAACCTCCTTTCTCGAATGTAACATCCGAGTGTAAACACAAGGTATAGTCTGGCTTCGGTTTTGGTAAAATAAGGATATTTGCTTCTAAATCTGGGCTTGAGGTAGCACTCGCAAGGTTTTCTTATGCACGTCTCGCATGCTCCGTTTGGAAAGTAGAATTTTGGTATTTTCTTCTCCCACGCACGAAGCTGTGATAGCAGATCTTGTTTCTCTCCTACCGTGATACATGGAATTGACATATGCTGGATGAGCATAGCTCGTTTGACCTTTATTTGTTCTATAAGATCCAATTTTCGCTTCCGTTCATTTAAATCGCGGCTTTTCTTCGATAATCGGGCAATCATCCGATCTTCCTTATTCTTAGCTTCATAATACCTACTCATAGGGGTATCTCCATCTCCCCAAACGTATTTCATCAATTCTGCTCGGAATATCCGATTTCTCTCCATTATTCGTTTCCTCGACTGCTTCAGATCGTAAAGTCTCCTATGCTCTCTAATTTTCACGAGGGAAAGCGCCTTAGATTTTTCAAATTGTGATAACATTTGAAAATAATTAAGTGTTCTTTAGGCAACTGTGAGCATTCTCTTGACTAGACGGACTGTGATGTCAGCAGCCAGGAGAGTCGAAGCAGCACTGCCCGTTACGCGTCTCAGAGTAATTTCATCGGTATTTGAATCAGACTGGTGAAAGATAGAACCAGTAATAATACCTGCCGTAGTAGTAGCAGTTTCAGCCCCACCGCCAGTGACATTGGCGACTATGACATAATCGGAATTTGAAAAGTCGTCGCTTGAAATGCCGTTATCTGGAATAATAAGAGTGATAATTTGTGTAAGCCCAGAGACTGCAGCCACTGCAAACTGCCAACCGTCTTGACCTACACCTACGGTTGCAGCAATCTGCGCTTCACCGACACCGCTACTTGCAACCGTGTACTCAAGAGGGTTGGAGTTGGCGCCAGACACCGTGATAGTAGTGACATTTCCATCTCCCGCAAGGGCTGCGAGCAGAGCGGTCTCAACGTCGGCATCCGACCATCGGAGAACATCGCCAACAACGTATCCTGAACCCGGGTTGGAGATAGTGACCGTAATTTGCGCCGCAGTCTGGTTGGCCCCAGAGCCGGTGACTGAAAATGTAGCAGTGAGTCCTGCGCCCGTACTGCCAGCCGACAGTTGAGTCTCGGAAGGAGCAATCGCCGCCGTAGTGTACACGCTAGTAGTAACCCAGTTCTGACCAGGAGTAGCTACGTAAGAGGCAGCTGCTGCCTGAATGACAAAACCGGGGCCGCCATCGAGGAAGCTGGCAGCTGCAATCTGGGTGCAATATGTGCTGCTTGCAGATCCCAGTTCTGTTCCAGCATATGGATTTTTAGGAAGTTGATATAAAATTGACATTTATTATAATTATATATTAATATTTGTTTTTTTATTAAATTAACGCATTAAACTTTGATTAGACTCTCCGTAGTCTTCGTGCACTATCGGCCGGGCCGAGTAGCCGCTCCATTCCGATATAGTGCCGAGTGCCTTAGGCGCGCCCCACACCATACCAACCTTCCTGCAGAAGTCGCTTGCCTCGCGCACCGGCATCTCTGATCCTCCAGCGTGATTGATCTTCCACCACTCCTTCCAGTTCTCCCATAGAGCGTCGCTCCGCACCCTGCCAGACTCGTTCTCGTGGTACTCCGAAACAAGGAATTCCCGCACGGCGTCGTTTTCTCTCTCATATGCAAGCGTCGCGTTCTTGACCTTTGGCGGATCTGCGGCGGGAAACTCTGTGCGGTTTCCGTCCTCGTCGGGCCAGCCTGCCCGATGTTCGAGCAGATACCAGGCCAGGGCTTCAAGCATCCCAGGGATCTTTTCATCAAACGCTCGGTCTACTGGAAAACACTTCTGCTTCAGCTGCTCCTCGTAGGTAGCCGGGCAAGGCTGGTCGAGATCGACAAAGGTAGACTCAAATGGAATGACGCGTATACGATTCCACGTTGCCCTATCAGGATGCCTGAGCTGAGGAAGCTCATTGCAGAGCATAGTTAGCGTAAACATAGGCGTAACTTCCATAGTATCTGTACCTTTCTGAAACAAGTCGCGAGCCCAGTAGCTGTCCCCCCCTGAGAGCGCTTTCATCTTACCACAGTTTAGCTTTTCGTCTTTGTCGGGCTCGTCCATAGTCGCGTGGCGAACGGGAGGCTTTGCGCGAGCCATTTCGGGTGCGGCATTACCCATCTTGGTCTTGGAACCAGATAGCAACGTCGTTTCAAACTTAATTGCAAGTTTTCCAAGCAATTTTTCTAACAGCCTCTGTGTGACAGACTTCGCATTATTACCATCACCCGTCCATATAATAACAATCTTACGCTGGTTTCCTCCTTCGAAAATCTCCGAATATACATCCAGGAAATATTTACGCACCGTAGGGTCTGGAAACACTTGTTCAAAAAATATTTCTACCTGTTTTACAGCTTCGTCTGTGCGCTTAAACACCCTGTACGCGACTGGCATTTTGGTAGAGATGTAGTCCTCCGGCAGGCCATCTCTGAATATGTTTTCAGCGAGATCATACACCCCGTTATCAAATGCGACCTTCATCCGGTCTTTGTCAAGGTTTCTAATAAACTTCTTATCGTAAAATACCTCCATACATTCTCTCATCACATTATTCTTATATCTAGCGTCCTTGAGCTGAAGGATAATCTTTTTCATCGCTTTAATTCTAAAGTTATGCATTTCCTTGGCTGCCTCGTCGGTTTCTCCAGCTAAGATAGCGCGCTGCTTAGCAATGGATGTTTCAAAAATTCCTACTAGTCCACCGTCAGGGTCGGAAATTTTGGATCTCAGAAAAGTCCCTTCTTCCATCTCTTCCCAACAGTGGTCGACAAACTGATACCACCTTTTGCTAGACACTGAGGCACATCTGAATCGAGTGCGAAACATTTCAAACAACATCCTAGCAAGGTCGTTGTGGGTGCCACCGGTCTGGATAGCATCCATTACCTTCCCTTCGTTGTTGCTCTTTTTCCACTTTTCATACCCGTCCGGGTCGTCGGTCTTTGCAAAGAATATTAGAGACCCGAGCCCGGGCACCTCGCGCCGCGTCATAGTATTGTTCCACTTGTCTAGCACCTCTGCGTCGCAGTACTTACTACTTCTCTTTGAAAACTCGTCCCAAATCTCAAACCCTTCTCGAGAACCCCCGGAGATGTTGTAGAGAATCCATCCGACCTTCATCCAATCGGAGTAGGTTTCCGCCCTACCCGTGTTGAGAAATTTCATAATAGCCTTCGCGGTCTCCAGGTCCTTCCCAGGATTAGAAAACATATCTACGTGAGCGTTAGACAGGTCAACACTCTCAGGAATGTCGTCTCGGAGGCAAGCAGGAGGCCGGAGATTGTTCCGTATCTCGGAAACAGGACGGTTGTTTACACGAATGCTAAGAATGCGATGAATATTACGATGAATATTATCTCCATCCAACTCGATTGGGTTTTCCCGAGAATCGAATAAAGTGCACCCAGAAAATGCCTCTTCCAAATCTACACACTCTTTGTGAACGTTATACACACAAGAGATTTTGTAAGGGCTCATTCCAGGCCCCTCCTTCTTACACCCGTACATCAACCACGGGTTGACTACTACGGCATTGTCAATGATAGACTCTGAATCGGTGAGACCGATATCTTCAAATAAACAGCGCTCATCAAGCCAAGATTTGATTCTTGGAATCAGGTGCACTCTTATATACTTTTTGTTAAGAAACAAGAATGGAAAATGCAAGTGGAAACCGTTCTTTACGTACGATATTTCTCCGAGCACCTGCTTATACATAGGCTTTTCAAGAACTACGCACGAAAATGACTTTTCGTCTGTATTTTCATCGCAGATGCTTTTCAAAACTTCCTGATATTTATACACAACTTCCTCTAATTGATCTCGATCATAAAGGTACCGTACAGGATCTGAGTTCATAATACCTGAAACATCATCTTCCTTCACTTTCAAATCTATATCTACCAATACTGGGAGAAAGTCTCCAATTGGAGACTCGGCAATGCCAAGCGATTCCATATCTGATGTTAGGTCAAAAAGTGTGTCAAAATCACGGCGCTCAAGACGAAACTTACCACGAGGGTGAGTCATTGATACATGAGTACTGTATCCAGTAGTTGTTCTCTTTGTTTCAAGAAAGCTCATTATAGGGTGAGTTTCATCATCAGTTGTTATTGGTCGTCCATTCATATTCCTCTTACTATATGAGAAATTTTTTTTAGGCCATCATTTTTACGAATCTTAATTTAATTCAATGAATTAAATTATAAATAAAGTATGGTGCCTTCTTCTTTAATTATTTTATTAATACTCTACCCTATAGTAGCTATTAGTTGTAGGTGTTGCTTGGATTCTTTATGTCCTAGGAAGGAAACTTAAACATTTCTCTGAGTTTCTGGACGTCTCCATTTTACCCTACCGTACTTGTACTTGTCACTGTTATGTCTCTTCAAAATAGACCAGACTGTGTGGGCCGCAGCTGTCATACTGCCCATCATCAGAGGAATTTTTCCATTATGGTCCGCTATAAGAGGATGATGCATATATCTCATCCCGTCCATCCTACTGTACTGGGCTGTCGTGTGGATGTTTCTGGGAAAGCGGGCTACAGGAGGCAAAGGGTAGGTTTGAACTGGTTTAGACTTAGTATTGTTCATGTTTTATTCTATCCAATATAAAGCGTTCCTGAAATTTTGATACTTTGCGGGTCCAAGACAATCCGAGCTACACCAGGAGGCTTCAATCCCAAAATAATCGAAACTTCATTACTTAAATCTAGCGCCTCTATCTCTTCGAACGACTCTTGATTGGGATGCACATTCACAATTATTATTTTCGAGATCTTCAAATCGTAGTTCTTCTCCAATATATACTTGTACAGGTTTAGCTGCATACTATACTTAATAAAATTACACTCAGGCAGATGCTTGAGATCTGGATGCACGGAACAATCAAACTTGTTTCCCATCACTATTTCCTTACTCCTCTTCCAGTCTACTAGAATGTACTCGTCGTCCTTTTTAAACACGGCGTCTACTGTGCCCGCTATATTCAGGTCGTCGTCAAAAATTTTCCACTCTGTGCGGTACGGGGTCCAGTTCCTTAATACATCCCACTCCAAAAACTGATTAAGAGCAGCATCGCCCTCTTCTGCTTCTATCTCCTCCCCGTTGCAATACTTTTCAATCTGGTCGTGAATTTTTGTACCCGCTACTCTAGCTTCACGACCGTTAGAATTCCACAATTGCTTAATTTGTTTGGAAGACATGCCATAGTACTTGCTATCTTTCCATCTATCACTCGCTTTCATCTTTGAAATAATCTTGTCTGCGTCGAACGACGAGAACAGATCGGATACTATTTTGGTGACGGAGCGAAGATATGCAGAATTATCAGTTCTGTACGTATGACGCCTAGCATTGAATTTTATTAACTTGTCTCTAGGGTGCGAATTTACGGATGATAACGATGTCATTTTATTTAAACTATTTATTGTTTAAATATTATCATTTTTTTAACAGTACATAGTCGACCCGTCGTAGCATCCGTAGGTGCCACCATTGCATGTAAAAGATTTACCATTATTACAATAGTGAACTTCTGGGGCACCAAACAGTCTCTGCGACGAGGACGCTATATCCTACGGGCGAGGCGCTGGGCGAGGCGCTGGGCGACGCGCTGGGCGCGGGCCTGGTGCTACAATAGGACCTGGCGCGGGGCGTGGGCCTGGTGCTACAATAGGACCTGGTGCAGGACCTGGTGCAGGACCTGGAGCGCACAAAGCGGCGATTTGAGGATCGCAGCAGTTTCCGTTGCGACTGCCGTAGTCGCCAAGCGTGCGGTATCCGGCGAGCGTGCCGCTCGAGTAGCCACCACCGCCAAACCCGCAACTCCCCGAGTTGCAATAGTATCCGTCAGCTCCGTAGCTCGGCACTACGCCTAGCTGAGTGTTGTTTGGCCGACAATTGACCGCTGGCATTTGGTTATTAGGGCATCCGTTTGACATTTTATATTTTATAATTACAAATATTTTATTATTCGTCTTAAACGCTTCTTGGTAAAGTGTAAATAAAACATGAGTGGACTATTATTTCTCACAGCTGATGATTTTACTGTCGAAAACGGCACAAAAGGTAAAATATTATGCAACCCCATCCCAAGCTTTTCTCTAGTGCTGTTCTATTCAAACCAGTGCAAGCATTGCAAAACTCTTGTTCCCATATTCAAGAAACTACCCGGAACTATTGGAGGATGTCAATTTGGACTCCTTAATGTAGGCACAAATATGAAGGTCGTGCAGAAATCAAAAGGAACTGTCACTGAAATCCAGTATGTACCCCTTATTATCCTCTATATAAATGGAAAACCGTTCATGAGATACGCAGGAAACTACAACCAGGCAGAAATTATACAATTTGTAGTCTCAATGTCAAAGAGAGTTCAGACCAAGGAAGCATTTGTAAACAAAAATAACAATTCTCTCAAATCCGACCCAGCTATTAAAGAAAACCCACGCGGAGGAATTCCAGCATTTTCTATAGGAAAGCCCCTGAAAGGGGACGGCAGATTCGACGTATGCTACCTGGACTTTAAGAATGCGTACTCGAAACAGCTAAAGAAGATGCAGAACAGCCGACGGGCGCCCGCGCTTCCTAGTGGAGCTGGAATGGGCACTACGCCAGGCATGAGAAGGCACTAATTACACTGGACTCCAGGATCTTCGCAACACTTCTGACAACCGACGCCGTTGGCGGGGCAGTTTGTAGGGTTGACAGTAGGGTCAAACGTAGACGTTCCGCTTCCACACTTTTTACAAAAGAGACCATCGGCCCCTGGGGCGTATTCATATCCGTCGGGGCAGTGCTGAGCCCACTCGAAAGGGCGACCAACGCTATACTGGGCGAGAGCAGCGCACCTGCCAGCTCCGCCTGCCCAGTCATCTGCAGTGAGGCTATCTTTGAAGCAGCAGTACTGTCTTGCAATGTCTATTTTGGATGGATCTTCTGCGACTATGCACGTCGTGACGTCTTCGTCGGGCCAGCTCGTTAGGGCGACAATAAAAAACGCACATCCTCCGTGTTCAAGACCACCCAAATACGAGTTCGGAATAAGGAAAAATGTTGCTTCTGCCCCACCTATAAAATTTCCTATCCCTTCTGATGAGTAGTTTGACCCTCTAGACAGATTTGACACCAACGCAATCCCAGGTCCAGGTTGGGGACCAAAAGGCGGCACCGAACGGTCGGCAGCGACCGTAATACTCAAACTAGCGCTATTATTTCCAGTCGGTGGACCGGTTGTAAGGATTGCAGTAGCAGGAAACGGCATTGCGGCCCTCTGTCCCTGAGGAAGATTTCTGGTCAACCCTGTCAATTTATATAATTTATTGGCTGCGTTTACGACTTGTACTCCGCTGTACTGAATAGTCTCTTTCTGGAACCACAGCGTTCCGCTCGAAGGGGGTACTTCTACAGGACTGTTGTTCAGCACAACCACATCGACCTCAGTTGCATCAACGGGCCACGCGGCAGCGTTCAGATTATTAATTCTTACAGTAGCAATTTGGTTAGGTCTATAATTATCGTAAGAAGTATAAACTCCGGCTGTTCGGTAAGTAGCAGGCACCGCTGAATTGAAGTCGGGAAAACCTAAAAAAGGGCCCTCTTCTGCACCAGATGCATTCAACAGAGGCCACGGAGAATTTGGATCATCGCGCCCAATTACTCCTTGAATTTCTGGACCACACTGTCTGCAGAATCCCTCGTTCTTATCAACAGTTGAACTCCCTGCGGAGGCGCTTCCTGGAGTGTTAGAAGACTTAATGGCCAGGTCAGGATCTCCACCAGGGAAAGGATTAATCGGTCTTCTTAGCACTCGTTCGCTATAAGTACCGCTTCGTGCACCGCTTCGCGAGTCGAAGTCGGGGTAAGGAATTTCAGGCGTTACGTTTTTTAAAGGGCAGTTCCACATAGGAGGGCATACAGGGGCCTCGCCGCACGAGTTATGCGATGCCATATTATTTATAGTAGAATACATTCTTATCCTTCGTAAGTGTTTCATTTATTATTACATATAAATGTCTGAACAATATAAAGTGCAAACATCATCAAAGCAGTAGTAAGGCAAGTTATGTACGTGTTTCTAGCAAATCTGTAGTGAAGAGGAAGATCTTCGTGAGTATACCAGAAAGATCCGCCGATCAAAATCAGTATACCTATACCTAGCAGGGGACTCTTACTCTTACCTAACACTGTAAACAAGGTCATAATACTCAAAATAACTATAGTAGAATCTCTAGCCCGGTGTTTGCTCGTAGATTCTCCAGAAATATGCTGGACTTTTTCATTTCTACGATTGTGTATCTGCACACACCAAAACAAGATACTTATTACGAATGTAGCTTTCAACGGAATGCACTCGCTGTTATGCAGCCCCAGTAAAACAAATGTAGTGATATAGATAAGTATTCCCGGGACAAATGTAAATACTGTACTCTTGTCTAGTTGGTATTTAAACCCAAACAAATCTATATGAAACTTAGGAGCAGGTTCCTCGATGTAATCTTTTTTCAAAATTTCTTCGGAATCGTTTTTTTCACGTTCTGCGTCCGTCTCTGAATCTATCTTATTTAGATTGTCATCAATTAGTTGGTCGTTCTTAGTAGCATCTGCCATTTTATTAGTAATAGTAATAATAAAATGAATAATAGTCAAGATAGAATTTGTGTTCAAAAAATATTTCACACACCGGCCATTGACAAACGTCTAAAAGAAATAGACGAGGCCAAGACTGCAGATGAGTACAACAAGTTGTCTGCCGCATTCTTTTCAGAAAAATTATGGGAAATAGACGCTACTATACGCATAAAATTTCTACAAGAAAATCCGTTTGTACCCAGAACAAAACAAAAAGATATGAATACCATAAACGGACCCATAGACCCCCTCCAACAATTCTTTTTTGATAACCCAAACTTCAACTTGAATGAGGCGGTTAAAAAAATAGTACAAGAACGCATTGCTCCGTTGGTCAGATTAAATTTTGTATTCTTAGACAGTAGCGCGTCTAATGAAGAGTCTGACGTACGTATAGATTTTAATGAAAGCGGCGGGTGCTGGTCTCTTCTAGGCACTGACGCGCTAGAGGCTGAAAAGGATGCGGCGACTATGAGTTTTAGCTGGTTTGACGTAGGAACCGTAGTTCACGAATTTGGTCATCTCCTTGGAATGATTCATGAACACCAGAACCCGAGTGGAAAGGGTATAGACTGGAACAAGGACGCTGTATACAACTGGGCTGTTGATACTCAGGGATGGGGCATAGAACAAACTAATACAAACATACTAAACAAGTACAATAGAAGCGATATCAACGGCTCGGAATTTGACCCTCTATCCATAATGCTGTACTTTTTTCCAGCAAAACTAACAAATGATGGAAACGGCACTTCTCAAAACTTGAGACTATCAGGAAAAGACATGTTGTATATTGCCAAAAATTACAGCGATGAAAACGAAGCTACCGTAGCATTCAAAGAAATGTATGACGGAGACATAAACAAAAATATAGAAAAGTCAAATCAGATGAAAAATGCCAGGAGCAACAGGGGGCTACTCATCATAATTTCAATACTAGTTCTTCTGGCGGTAGCAGGAATTGTATGGGTTGTGCTACGTTAAGCCAAGTACTCGGCCGCATATTTTGTAAAATTAGTGTAGGCTACATCTGGATCCAAAGTACCCATTGTAATATTAGGATTAATTGTACCGCACCGAGACTCGATTCCGCACATATTCGCCCCTTTCAGCACTGCAAAATATCCGGGAATTTCGGACTTGGATGGCCACAACGGCCCCCAAGTATTTTTACATATCCAGTAGCCTTCCTTAAATCCATCGCGCGGGTCTACACCTTGATCACAATAACCAACAATTTCAATAGCATGTCCTCCTACTGGAAGGCCAGCGAAATTAGACGTATACGCCTTCGTAGGAATATAAGATGATAAATCTTCATACATTATTATAGTAGCAAAGAACGGACCCGACTGCACAAGTTCATGTTTCATGTTCAGTATGTTTTGATTGAGTATATTTTTTTCCTCTTGAGTAGCCTTATCCATGCTTATTCTGCTCCCATCAATAAACGCCTTTATAGGTAGACTATCTGTCAATCTATGCAAAGAGCCAGGTTGGACATTTATCCCGGGAAGATTAGTAGGACACTTGCCTTTTACCTTGCTAGAGCGACGCTGCTTGTAATGAAGGTTAAACTCGAACGGCAACTTATAATTCGTTTCTTCCATCCATTCAAATACATCCTCTGGGGCGGATCCTTTACACGCGTCTTTGGGGTCGCCGTAACATTCAAGCAACCCTTGCGGAGACATTACTACAGGCCGATTCTTATAAATTGAAATCTTATCACTCATTATACCAGCCGTGACAAACGCCCAGCAAGAACCGCATATTGAACCCTGATCTCTAACCGGTGTCAAAACATCAAAGTTATAACAGAAAAAATTTGGAAGTGCTTCATATTTAAACTCTTTCATAGAAGCTCGAATATCAACTATGGGCGTATTGATAATAGGCTTTTTTTTTACACTTTTTGGGTACACAGGAGTCAATCCGATGATTTTTAACATTTATTATTTATAATTTATAATTTTATCTATCTCCTATCCAATGTCCTAGATGCACTTTCCGGAATTTTAGGCCTTCTGCGATCTCGTGCTATATCTGCTGCCTCACGCTGCTTTTGAAGTTCTTGCGCACGAGACACCAAATCGCCTTTTACACTCTGCTCGGAACTTGCCCTCGCCTTGTTCTCTAATCGTTTAGCGTCGATCTCCTTTTTTATATTAAAAGCCTCGATTTTTTTCTGCTGAATTACATGTGGGTTTATGTCAGTTTCAGTTGGGAGTAGGTCGGAAAGAGAGGATACGCCTGTCATTTTATTAGGCATACTTAAATCAAGAGAATCTTGCCCTTGATCTACAAACTTTTGCTTCGGCTGTGGCATCGGCTGTGGCTTCGGCTTCGGCTGTGGCATCGGCTGTGGCTGTGGCTGTGGCTGTGGCTGTGGCTGTGGCTGTGGCTGTGGCTGTGGCTGTGGCTGTGGCTGTGGCTGTGGCACAGCCATTTCGTACCTCGGAGTAGGCGGGATTGGGTTGCTATTCGTATAAATAAAGTCATTGCATTGATCAAATCCTTCTATTAATGAAACATAGTTGTCTACGAATGTTATAATAGTCGGAACTACGCGTATATCCCAAATTTCACATTTTTTTCTCACATCTTCTGAATCTACACACATTCGCTGAAAACGTATTCCAGATCTTTTTGCGTGCGGAAACAGGTCAGAGCACAAATCTGAATACTTGCTGAAAACAATTATTGGATTATCGTTCATTTTCTTCACGAGAGTCGACCGTTTAAATAAATCAGGTAATAAATAAAGAATGAATGCTAATATTTGTCAGACAGAACAAGCTCCATGTCGTAACAGGGACACTCTTAGGTACGTAGGCTACTCAGCCAGACATAATGAGACTCCTGGGTTTGAAGCTCTTTTTACGGATGGAACCATAAATATGATTTCGAAGGCAGTAACGCACTATCTTGGGAAAGATCTCGCAGACGGAAGACCCATCGTTGTCCCGAATGAACGAATTTTAAGTGTGGTAAGTGAACTCGTGCACACTTACAATGCTGAGACCGGTGATATTTTTACCCGTCTGAATATACCAAATGAGAACAAGGACATGTGTCAGAAGATAATATACAGAACTATCACGGTTATAGTCGATAACGTCCGGAACACTTTGGAAATGGAGAATATCAACGGAAAGCTATCCATCTGGGACACAGTATTGGGAGAGTTCAACGAAAAGGGTCTCCGATCTCACGCGCCTCTCACGGCAGAAATCGATAATACGCGACGCTTATTCCAGATTAATATGAATTACTAATTTTTTCATACTAAATATAGTATAAAAATTTATTTCCTAGCCGCCGTAGTCCTAGACTTCGTCCTCTTGATAATACTGGACACTTCTTTTGAAATTTTTGTTATCGTGATGTCGCTCAAATTGCAGGACTTGGCAAATTCTTTGAGCGTGATTGAAATGCCAGAACTGACGATCCAGTAGTACACTAAGCCGGATGCAACTGAATTTGGCCGCGCTCTGTTAAGATTTGAGCTTTTATTTTTTATTTGTTTGTACAACTTTGCTACTTCATTTTTTTGTTTTTCAGATGCCGAGAAATTATTCATGATTTCGCTGATCAGATGTTCGGCCGTAATGTGACCACCTCTGAGAAGAGGCGATGTCGAGTTCAGTGTGACGTGCTTCAACCCTTTCAGTCCTGCCTTCCTATTCAGCTTGAAAAGCTTGATCAATTTCTCGTGAGTCTTAGGCTGACCTGTTGACTTGTACGCGTGAAAAATGCATGCAAAAATTATTGCCTTCCGGCAGTTTCCTCTAAAAATATTTCCCTTTGCCACGTCTGTGTACAAATCATTGGCTATACTAACAATTTTGTTTGAAAATCCTAGCCCTTGCACGTCTTTGAAGATGCTTCGTTCGTCAGATTTTCGTTTCTGGACCCTGTTCGGATCTTTGCCCGAGTTCATGTAATTTCTCCACTCTCTATCGTGCATGATCGTATTTTTTAAAATCTCTCCGCACTCAGTGCAAGTTTCAATTCCACCACGCGTTTCAGTTGTCACGTGATGACAAGAAACATGTTTTTGCTTATTCTTGCTCTTCGCAGCTTCAAACTTCTCAAAATTTTTTAAGGCGGTGTTAAACAGGTCAAAATCCATCTTTAAGTAGTTTATTACAATATTTTATTCTTTAAACAAATCATTTTAACAGGCTGCAAAATCCGCGTCTGCGCCGCCTATAAAAGGGAAATTTTTATTCACACGATTATAATCGGCCGTGATCTCATCGCCTTTGTTAATTTTTTTAAGGGCTACTAGTCCGTGCTTCTTATCCTTGAGAATTACGTCTGAATTGAACTTAGATCCACAGTGATTAATTTTTGTCCCTTCTAATGAGATGTACTTAAGAAATTTTTTTTTAGTTATCTTGCTCATGTCGACGTCTGACGGAGCGTTCGGAAATATGTCGTCGAGTATGATATCTCCCTTCTTATAATTTTTTATAGCAAATAATCCATCGCCATGTATTCCAGACTGTTTAATTTCAACGCCGCCTCGCGAAGCAGCGGCGTATGATTCTTTCTTTCTTATTTTTCCGATTATGACATAGACAAGCCCGGCCAATTTCAAAACGATGAGAAGTCCGATTATGATTGTTCCTAATTTCATTTATTTTATTACAGAAATCCTTTTATAAATGTTTGCGCGCGTCTTGGAAGACGATCAATTTCGACATCCTCGACATCACCAGCGCTATCGAGGCGACGGCGGCGAACACGCGTAGAACGAACAAACTCCCCAAAACCAACTCTGTCTCGATGACGAGGTATCCACCTATTCATTGCTTGTTCTGCTATAAATCTTTCAATCGCTCGTACGACGGCGGTGTGGCCCCTTTGTTCTGCCAAGCTCAAAGCAGTGTTGCCCTCATCGTCCATCGCATTCACGTCGATGCCCGCTGCGAGGAGCGCTTCGACGATGGCCGGGCGGCCCTCGCGAGCTGCCGCGATCAAAGCGGTGTAGCCCTCGTCAGCCACATTCACGTCGATGCCCGGATGGGCGAGGAGCGCTTCGACGATGTCGGTGTGGCCCAAGTCGGCTGCCCCGACCAAAGCGGGGTTGTTCCATCTCGTGCCCTTCGCATTCACGTCGATGTCCGGCGCGGCGAGGAGCGCTTCGACGATGGCCGTGTTGCCTTCTTCGACTGCCAAGGTCAAAGCAGTGTTGGCGTCATCCCACTCCATCGCATTCACGTTGATGTCCGGCACGGCGAGGAGCATCTCGACGATGTCGGTGTGGCCCATCGCGACTGCCGTGATCAAAGCGGTCCAGCCATCGCTGGTCTTCGCATTCACGTCGGCACCCGCTGCGAGGAGCGCTTCGACGACGGCGGTGTGGCCTTCTTCGACTGCATGCAACAAATCGGAGTCGGTGCCACCGATTAATCTGTTTCTCGATTGTGAAAGTCCCATTCTTTTATTAAAATGAAAAAATTAAAATGAAAAATACTTAAGAATGCATTAATGTCCGCCTGAGCAATACGCATCTTTAATCTGCGCTGAACAACTAGCAGGCAGCGTTTGTCTCGATAAGCAATAATCACATTCTGCTTTAGTCCACTGAGGCTGATAACAGTGTGTTTGGTTAAGTCGTTCTTCGCAATAAGGACCGCTGGGTACGCACGAATAGTTTGCGAGGTCGCAAGAACTATTCGCATCACAATGGCTGTCCTGGGCGCAGTAAGGCGGCCATGGCTCTCCGCTAGGCACTTGCCCCCTTACTGGCGACGGCGAGTATCGGTCTGGATAACAACCAGAATATCTGGCACCTGCCTGGGCTAATGCGCAAGTATAGTTGCAATTGCAATTATTAATGCAGTTGCTCGTAGAACTATCTCGCGGTTCGCCAGGGGCCAAATAATCGTGCGCTGCGCATACTTTGTAACTGCCGTCGTTTGGATCATTCATGGACGTTCGCAGAGAGCCACCTCTAGTTCCGTCCTTAATTGTAAAAGTACCATCCTGGTTTGCATATCTTGCGTGGCTAATATGTGAATAAAGATCTTCGTAAGGATTTGGCCATTTATCGCAATTGCACGAGTTGTAGCATTGGTCGATTTCCTTACGGGGGAGTGCCTCACAAAAAATGTCGTTCGGACCACATTTTGGGCGGGTGGACGGCGAGTTGTCTTGGAATGTAAATTCAGAAAATTCACTCCCAAATTGACACGGATCTCCAGCTTTTAATGTGAGAGAAGTGCCGTTTGTTTTTGTAAAAGATACATCTGAGTCTGTTGAAATGATACTGCTGCCGTTCGTTGAATTGCACGTGAATACCTTGTTTTTGAGAAGCGCATGTACTTTTGGGTAACTGGCAAGCGGGGTGTTATCTGGTCTATAAAAATTTTCCATAAGCATCTGTGCCCATGCGGTAATTAAGTTTGGGTCGGGGTGAGTGGCGTACCTTTCAGCGAATTGCTGTTGAATCGCATCGCTATTCATCTGCCAGTAAAAAATAACATCCGCTATCAGTTTGGCCTGTATATTGGTTAAAGTTTCTATTCCAATCACATTTTCAGCCACAGGAAGTGTAAGCGCTTGCGTAGAAGAAGGATTGCTCACATGGGCCGCCAGCCATTGTGACATCCCAATACCTGCGCGTTGGCATAAACTTACCCATTTGTCAAATTCGTTTGCAATGGAAGGATTGGTTATAACATCAGCGCAAACACGATCAGCCGTTTGTTCACCAAATCCGATTTTGGGGGGTCCTTGTGTTTTGTCTTTGGTCATTTTATTATACGCGGGAACAAAACTTTCAAGGGACGCGCAACGCCCATTTTTCCACACGCAAGAATAGCCAGTTTATTAAAAATTAATTAATAATTATTTCATGCACCCTCATAGAATGCCAACGCGTCTCTGACGCACATCTCAAAATCATCTGGACTGACAAATGTTTTGAATTCTTCTCTCAACTCTTCACGCACTTTTGAAAAACAGTAGCCAAAGAACAGGTTGAAACACTTGCGATTTGGCTCAGCTGACGAGAACTCTAGAAGAAGTCTGTCTGAAAAATGTTCCCTTGCGAGTGTATGAAGATTAGGAACTGTTAAGATAAGAGCATCTATTTTAGAAGATCTGCTACTTTTCACGGTCTGTTCAAAAGTTCGTGGAACGGGCACTTTGTCCAACTCGCGATCAGCCATTGCAGCTAACAACGCAGTGTTATCTTCTTCCTCTACTTCCTCTTCCTTAAGAACATCTGTAATATAAACTAGTGTCAGGGATTCTTTTCTAGTTTCATAGAATTCATGATTTCCGTCGTCGGCAGTTTCCATCAGTGTTCTCGCGATAGCGTTTAGTCGGCCGGCAAAATTCGATTTTATCTGGTCCTTGAAACTAATTTTAATTTGAAATCCGCCCCAGCCGGACAGTACATTTATTAATCTTGAAACTACTCCTGTTGTGCATGTGTTCACCATATCCAAAAGTTCTTGGTCGAATCTTGTCCACAGCTCATCCTGATCTTCCTGATCGCCTATCCATGCACAAACCGTGCAGAAGAGCGAAGCGCTTGTAAATCCTCCGTATTTTCTAGATCCCATAAAAATTCGCAACAAAGCAGTCTCTACATCTCTGATTTCTTCGAGGGTTTGGTCGTTCAGATTTCTCCTAATTCTAACTTGTTCTGCAGTGTCTTCAAAACTTTGAACCTTACTTTCGTTCTCATATTTCCACGTGCCCAGAGTATCCAAAGATGCGCGGATAGATTCGTCCACAGCCTCTGCGTGCACATTTTGAGCATTTTCGTACAGACCAAACCCAGCACGTCGTCCAAGAGTTCTAATGAGGTCTCTTGCTTCTTTCTGAAGATTCTCGTCGCCGTATCCGAGTAGAACGTCTGCGGCGTCTGCTCGGATAAAGTCGTCCAGTTCCTCGTCTCGGGCAAAAATTTCCACCTGAGCCAACACTACGTCGTATAAAGAAGAGTTTGAAGGAATATCTTTGTCGATTGCTAGCGCGGCCTGCGCAGCAAGAATGCGCATTGACGTAGGATTTCCTGGATCGCCCAAAAAATAGATAAAGCAGTCGCACGCAAGAGGTTGAATTGGGATTTTGGTCAGAAGTCTCAGGCGATATTGAGCGAGAATTCGATGGTCGCCTATTAAATTTTTCATAAATCTGTCACATTTTTTTCTAATCTCGTCACAGTTGTCTTCCGTTTTTCCAAGTTCGTAAAGGCGGAGGATGCAATCAAACCTTAATATACTAGACTCGATCTCCTCAATTATGTGGGTAAGGCAGAATATGCCCCTGCTAATGCGTTTCTTATTACTGGCAACTACATTTATATTTGCATCTATCTTAATTTGTAGATGTGGCTCTGATTCTTCTTCTAACTCATTCTGGAATGAAAGAAGCGCGTTAGCAGCCATCAATTTTACTGCTCCTGAAAATCCGTCTGTCACGCACACACTTTCTAAAACCCGAGCCAGCGATTCTACACCACTGGCGCGGTACTTTCTATCGAAATGTGAAAATAATTCCAGTGCTAGCGAAGGGTGGTCCGTGAGGTATTCCCTTAGGAATAATACTTGATCGGCTACCGTAGCATGTTCAAAAAGGTCTTCGTCATCATCAATATTATCGACATCTTCAATATAGTTTATTTCAGTCGTGCTCATTTTTATAATTATATCAGGATATCTTAAGTAAAAATGATCCTGATATCTAAAAGTTTACAACTACAAAACAACTATGACAACCAAAATGTATGTAATTAAACGCTCCGGAAAAAAGGAGCCAGTTTCATTCGATAAGATCACTGAAAGGTTAAACAAACTCTGCGATGAAAGTCCGCCACTCAACATAGACCCTGTTCGTATTTCTCAGAAAGTAGTAAGTGGAGTGTACCCAGGCGTCACTACACGAGAGCTTGACGTGCTCGCGGCCGAAACAGCTGCGTACAGCGCCACCGAACATCCTGACTACAGCAAATTGGCTGCCAGGATTGAGGTCTCAAACCTTCACAAAAATACAAGTGGCGCGTTCTCAGAAACGGCCGAGAAATTGTACAGCTACATCAATCCTCGCACTAATCTACCTGGCCCTTTACTCTCGGACTCGACGATTGAGATAATTAGGAAGTACGCAGATGAAATTGAAAATGCTATCGATTACGATCGAGATTACACATACAGCTACTTTGGTTTTAAGACATTAGAAAAAAGCTATCTTCTCAAAATTAACGGAAAGATTGCCGAGCGTCCCCAAGATATGCTTATGCGAGTAGCAATCGGAATCCACCAAGACGATATTAAGTCAGTCGTCGAAACTTACAACCTGATGTCTACAAGATTTTTTACCCACGCGACCCCTACGCTTTTCAACGCTGGCACGCCGCGCCCGCAGATGAGCAGTTGCTTTCTGTTGGCCATGAAAGATGATAGCATCGACGGCATCTTCAACACTCTCAAGGACTGTGCAAAAATCTCAAAATATGCGGGCGGAATTGGAGTGAGCGTGCACAACATCAGGGCCAAGGACTCCTACATCTCCGGAACAAATGGCGTATCTAACGGACTAGTTCCCATGCTTCAGGTATACAACGACACTGCTCGCTACGTTGACCAAGGTGGAGGCAAGCGAAAGGGATCCTTTGCAATGTACTTGGAACCGTGGCACGCAGACATTTATGATTTCCTAGAACTCAAGAAAAATCACGGAAAGGAAGAATCTCGCGCCAGGGACCTTTTCTACGCTCTCTGGATCCCGGATCTTTTTATGGAGCGGGTAAAGTCTAACGGAGATTGGACGCTTATGTGCCCAAACGAGTGCCCTGGACTGCCTGACGTTCACTCGAAGGAGTTCGAGGATAAGTATACCGAGTACGAGAAGGCAGGAAAGGGACGAAAGACGGTCAGAGCGCAGGACTTGTGGTACAAGATATTGGAATCTCAGATAGAGACAGGGACGCCTTACATGTGCTACAAAGATGCGTGCAACTCCAAGTCCAATCAACAAAATTTGGGGACGATCAAGTCCTCCAATCTCTGTTCGGAAATTTTGCAGTACACTTCACCTTCCGAAATCGCAGTTTGCAATCTGGCGTCTATTGCTCTTCCTAAATTTATAGAAGAAGACGGATCGTACAATTTCGAGCAGCTGGCAGAAATAGCAGGCGTGTGCGTGAAAAATCTTAATAAAGTAATTGACTTGAACTACTACCCGGTAGAAGAGGCCAGGACTTCCAATATGAGGCATCGCCCAATCGGAATCGGCGTCCAAGGACTGGCGGACGTCTTTATTCAGATGAGGATGCCGTGGGAAAGTGAGGACGCCAGGCAGCTGAACAAGGATATTTTTGAAGCCATCTATTACGGAGCCATGAAGGCGTCTGTAGAACTTGCAAAGAAGAACGGGCATTACGAAACCTTCAAAGGGTCTCCATTGTCGAAGGGGAAGTTCCAGTTTGACCTCTGGAACGTCAAACCTAGCCACCGCTTCGACTGGACGTTTCTTCGAGCAGAGGTGATGCAGTATGGCGCTCGCAACTCTCTTCTTATTTCGCCCATGCCTACCGCATCTACGTCCCAAATTCTTGGAAACAACGAGTGTATAGAACCGTACACGTCCAACCTGTACGCCCGCAGGGTGCTAGCAGGAGAGTTTCCGGTTGTTAATCCCTTTCTTTATGATGAATTGGCAAACCATAATTTGTGGAACTCGAACACACTTAACCAAATCATGGCTGACGGCGGGAGCGTCCAGAAAATTAAGGGGCTTCCAAAGACAAGCAAGGACATTTTCAAAACAGTGTGGGAAATCAAGCAAAAGTGCTTGATTGACATGGCTGCTGATAGAGGCGCATTTGTCTGTCAAAGTCAAAGCTTGAACATGTTTGTGGCTAACCCGACAAAGGCGGTGTTGACTAGTATGCATTTTTATGGATGGAAGAAGGGTCTGAAAACGGGTATGTATTATTTGCGAAGTCGACCGAAGGTCGATGCTATCCAATTTACGGTCAACCAAGCACAACTAGAGGAATGTTTAGCTTGTGGTTCTTAAGTTTTTTAAAAAAAAAGTGTGAAATAAAATGAACAATAAAATGAACACACAGATTCCCGATGCAGAACTTTCTCGATGTGAGAGGAGAGTACTCGCTCCATTTGCTACGTTCGGCATGAAATATGGCCTAAAACAACCACCAAACCAGGCGTGTTTAAATTCTTTTTGTACTAGTAGTGACGGAGAATGCGATAAAGTTATGAATTCTGGAGATTTACAGACGTGTGGAAAGTGTATTGCCTCCGGTACCCCACCCGATACGATGGCGGCAAAGATGTATAGCAATATTATGACCCGTTCAGATACAAAACCCTATCCCTG
>Ga0114933_10000837_pt1 | contig 36029 bp, 50 predicted proteins | sample 4SBtaG_FD_89691 | JGI IMG/M metagenome (GOLD analysis project Ga0114933, IMG submission 89691) | Deep subsurface microbial communities from Kolumbo volcano to uncover new lineages of life (NeLLi) - 4SBTROV12_W25 metaG | ecosystem: Environmental > Aquatic > Marine > Volcanic | place: Kolumbo... | reverse complement strand
TTGAGGAACTGGAGCTAGACACCTTGGCCGAACTGAACACCCAGTTGACCGACGCTACGCTAGTAGATACAGCCACCATAGCCTCAACCTACGTAGCTGTCGCAGGGGACACTATGACAGGTGACCTGACCGTAACAGGAAAAGTACTGACTACTGACTTAGATGTATCAGGTGGAACCGTACTAGATGGGCTAGTCACGCACTCGAAAGTAGACTCCGACCTAGGTGCTGATTGTGGAGCTGACGGCGTCCCGGCCTCTGTTGGGGATGAGGTGACAGGCGCGTATATGAGAATATCCCACACAGACGTAGGTACATGCGTCATAACAGACTTGTGGTGTGCTGGTGGGTCTGCGGGCACCTCGAACTGCACGGCTGGTACGATTGTGACGATTCACACTATCGCAGGCAACGATGACGTGTCTTTCGACGAAGGAGGCACCTCGGGGACTGCCCTTGCCCTGACTGCTGCATCACTTACGCTAACACATCCGCAGGACACCATACAGCTCATGTATCAGATATCCTCGGGAGGCTCTAGGTGGGCGCAGATATCATTCAGCGATAACAACTAAGGAGATAGATTATGAATACCAGAGATTTACTAGGAAAGTTTAACAGTGCGGTTGGAAGAGCCGTCAAGAGTGTCGGCAGCAAGAGCTGGACGGAACACTACAAGGGACACTACGAAGCCGAGGCAGGCTCTAGGTTCGACAAGATAATGCGTAGCTCAAACAAGGCAGCAATTACGTTAGGTGATGTAGTCCTGTACGTGAACGGCGGCTTCAATGAAGTACGCAGAGCACACGAGGAAGTACACGTTCGTCAGGCCAAGAAGCACGGTATCATGTTCTTCGTCAACTACGGTCTTGCATCACTGAAGGCGATGGTCACAGGCAAGCACTACTACCGCGATAATCAGTTTGAGATTGAAGCTGAGCTGGTAGAAGGAGTCGTTCGAGACACACTGAACGGTGACTCAGCTAAGATAGTGGCCCAGCGGTATGGCATCAGTCTGACCCGTGTTGAAGCCATCATGACCCACCATAACAGCCACTAGGAGGCTCTCTAAGCCCTCCAAAATAGGCGAGGTAGGCCTTACTACTAACGCAAATAGTTCGTTTAACCACGGCCACGTGTGGGCCATCTAGCGGGTGTTCTGAGGCAGTTTATCCGGCCATTTTCTCTAGGGTGAGCAAATCGAAGGCTTTTTGGTCTTCATCGTTCCCTAGATACCCGGTCTCGGGCTTGAAGCTCCAGTGAGGAGCCGTCTGGGGGTCGTGTAGGATGTAACTCTCCTTCACTCCACCTGTCTCGTCCATTACTGCGACGACCAAGCGGTTCACGTCGAACGCTTCCAACGCAAAGCTACTTACGAGGTAGCCCTTCTCTGTCAGATGGCGAGGTTCACGCACGACAGTCAGGGTAACGATACCGGTGTTCAGGTTCTGAGTGAGGTCACCCACCACCTTAGTCACTTGCGTGTCTCCTCCACGCATGATGTCTACGCACAGGCTACTGCCCTTCATGTAAAACCTGTTGTTCTTTCTATCGTACTTGCTCAATTCGCTCATGTGTAAATTCCTCCAGCGTGACTATTAAATGTTGTCGGCCCAGCATATACTCACGCGGTGCTGGTTCCATACTCACAGGAGCAGTCATACATACGTAAGCCACTCCCCTGTTCTGCTTAAAGATTAGCAAGGGAATAAGTTCCTGCTTCTCTGCATCCCTAATGCACTGCTGCCAGAAGCGAGCCAACTTACACTTTTCATTGCCGAGGAGGAAGGGCGCTACCTGTATCTCAGCATGGAATTTGCACTCAACACTGAAGGGGAAGGGCCGCTCGTGGTGAGCCACCTGTCTGATGTCGCCCTGCTCCACGAAGTCCTTGCCACGCACAGTACCCATAGCACCGGACGTAGGTACACGAGCGAGAGCGTTCTCGTCGTTGTAGTACCACAGTCCTAGCTTCTTAGCTACCTGTGACTCAAAAAGTGAACCTTTCTGCTTCTGTCCTCCGGGTCTCATCCTTCACTCCTCGCTTGGTGTATCTTCAACCCCGCTTTCACGTGTGGGTTCTTGCTGCACCTAACCATCTCTACTAGCTCCTCTCGTGTGGCCTCGCAGTTCAAGCCTAACGTACAGCAGGCGTTGTTAAAGGACGTGGCCCACTCATTGTCATTTGCCACAATGTAGTCGAGCGCGTCAGCCACGTCAGCCCGTGTAATACCAGACTTGTCTAGCTCTATGGGGAGGTCATACATATCTACTACCTTTTGCAGGCGAGCCTTACGGATAACTAACAGGTCGAGTAGAGCAAAGACGAAGACTGCCACTCCCAACCTCAAGTCGGGGTGGTCGATGGTTGTCTCTCGTCTGTTGCCTTCGCCTGCTACGATAACCTCAAAATCGTTCTCGTTCATCCCAGCCTCTCTTTCTGGGTAAGGAGAGCGAACTTATTGTAGACTTTGTTGACGTAATACTGGTTGTGGAACGAGCCATTCGCAGACTTACCTGCGCTGCCCCTGTTGTACGCGCTCACCGCGTATGCTTCGGCGTCATCCTCTTTCTCGTAACGACGCAGTTGTTTGGCCAGCACCCGCATCCCGAATCTGATGCCGACCTCGGGGTCGCACAGCTCGGTGAGGTATATTCCCTCAAAGCCATGCTCCCGTGCCACCTGACCTAGCACCTGCATCAAGCCGAACGAGGTAGCCCGAAGGCGAAGCTCAGTCTGTTTGGTAGGGATACTAGCCCAGTTCTCTGTGGTGATGCGGCCCTTGAGCCATTCGTAGAAGCGAGGCTCGTAACGCACGGCGTAGGAGTTCTCGTTTGACTCTACGTGGATGATAGCCAGTACGAGGTTGGTGTCGATTGACACCCCATACTCGGTCTCGATAGCAGCCTTCTGCTGTTGAATGATTTCTTTGGTTGTCATGCTATGTGTAACTCCTTGTTGTAAGCATAAAGCGAGCGCAAGCTCAGTCATCGTGCAATCCAGTTCTTTGAGAGGATGCCATCCTTGTCAGGCGTGAGGGTTACTCTGTCTTCTAGCAGCACATCAGTCTGGCAAAAGATGCCGTGCTTATCGTTGAACAAGAAGAGCTGCTGACTAGGCACGTTGGCTGCTTGGCAGACCTCAACCCCAAAGGGACTGACGCCGGGAAAGCTACCGTTGACTATCACCTTACCACCCCCGCTCACAGAGAGCGAAGAGCTTCTGTGATAATGGCCGCACACAGAGAAGTGGATAGGCACGTTGGCCATAGCACTCATGTTGCGGAGCTTCTTCTCAAGTGAACCGAAGTTCCCCTTGCCGGGGCCGTTACCGGGTATGCTATCGCCGTGATGCAGGAGGAAGTTAAACTCTCCTCTCTCCACGATGAGCGACGGCCCGGTAGCTATCTTCCACTCGATGTTCTTGATGTCCTCGGTACGTCGGGCCATCATCCTATAGAGCATGAACTCAAAGTTGGTCAACGGATGCAGACCATCGTTCTTGCGGCCCACACGTCCGTGGTTGCCGGGTACAGCGTAGATGACTACGTTCTTGAAGTGAGCAGCCCAGTTCTGGAACATCTTAACGAACCGTTCCTCGGCTATGAATATCTGCTCGACTACACCGTGGTCTATCTCGTAGGGCTGGCCAGCAAAGATACTCTCGCCGGTTATGATGTCGCCCAAGAAGTAGATGACTAGGGTGTCGATGGGGAAGCTGCGGCCATACATCTTGTTGAAGAAGAGCAACCGCTCCTCTAGTATGTCAGCCGAGCGGTGGAAGGTAGAGGTGCTGTACTCTCCCAGTCCAGCCACGAGGTTCTCCTCTGTCTCCTCGCCAACGTGTACGTCACTGATGACGATAGACAGCTCGCTGGGGGACTCTGTGTTGCTCGCTGGGGTGATACGCTTGCTGGGCAGAGCCGAGAGGCTCTGAGCGTTCTCTATGGCCCTCTCAGTGATAGTAGTTAGCTCAGTGATGAGGTCAACCCTCTTGCTGGGCTTCTTGGCGGTGGGTACTTCCCACGCAGGCACACCGAACTGGTCGATGTAGGACTGTCTGACTAGCTCCTGATACGCGAAGGACGAGCCGAACACCCGCCTCACAGTTGTTTCGGGTACAGGGCTATTGGTTGACAGCAACCACCTCTGCTGCTTTACAACAGCGGCCACCCCCTTCTCTACCATCTCAGTCTTCTGAGTCTTTGTATAAGTCTTCATGTTATTCACACGTCTCCTGTACGGCTTTGTGGTACGCCTTGTAGTCCTCTCTGAACTTCCACTCGTCCCTAACTGCGTCCTCGGTCATACAATAGTCCCCGTTCTCGTCTACCCACAGGCCCAAGGCCGGGATGTTCGGGCCTATCGGCACCTCATAACTAGGCACTAGCGGCACCTTTGGGGCGCACCCGCTAATCATTAAGGTCGTCAAGAATATCATCAATATCTTTTGACTTGCTTTCATACTTGTTCTCCATTTTGTGTAGGTCGTAGACGGCCTTGGCCTCTAGTTCCTTGATTTTGACTTGAAGTTTGGCACGGCTCATCTGTAATCTGGCGACCTTGCGGCGCATCCACCATGCTGATAGTCTCTTGGGCAGGCCCATCAGGGTTGCCACTATGCGTAGAATTGAACTAATCATACGTTTTATTATACCATATATTGCTGCTTCTTGTCAAGTCTAGCCCAAAGAAAAACCCCCACCTAGCACGAGGCTAAATGGGGGCCGCAACACGTATGAAACGAGTTATTTCTTGACGGTAACTGCCGCCTTAGCTTTCGCCTCAGCAACGCCTGTGTAGGCCCGTGTCCCTACGTAAGCAGCAAGCAATGCCTGCCACGTCGTAACGAGTGAGGGTTCCAGAGCGATGCCTCGAATCTGGGCACCAACGATGGCACCAGTCAGAAACAAGGTCACGATGGCTCTAACCGAGCCAGCGGGCAGTCCGAGCGGCTGCGAGCTGTCCATTAGACCAGCTCCTCCGCTGCCACTTCAGCAACCCCTTGCGCTCCGAGCTGCTTGAGTGCTGATACGACGGTTTCGATGATGAGGTTCAGACTCGATGCCGCAAGCGACACACCCATCACAGACGCTACGTCTGCAAGGTAACTGAACAGTTCAGCCTTCTTCTTCTCTCCGTTGTTCGTACCGGGGTACTCCAGCTCCAGCTTTGCTGCCTTGACTCTGGCCTTTTCGGTCAGAGCGTCAGCAACAGGGCTACCGACTTCTTTGACAATCTGTAGTGCGCTGTCGAGAGTAAGCTGGCCGAACACAGTCCGCCACATTATCCTCAGGAACGCCCACAGTGACTTTAATGAACTCATATTAGTTCCTCCTGTTATGGCGTGACTATACGCCACGCTTCCTATGCTACTATTATAGCACGATTCTAGAGCCATCGTCCTCCTTCTCGATGGTTATTACGTAGTTGAAAAGACTCTTTAGCTCGCTGTTATGCGACACGACGAAGATGTTATCGTGCGGAAGCTCGTGAATCAGGGCCACAGCAGCCTCAATACCGGCTGAATCCAGCGCATCGAACAGCTCATCCAGTACCAGTAGGCCACTGGCTTTACCATTGACAATAAGTACGTCGAGCAGGGCTAGCAGGGCACAGATGTCTACCCGCTTGCGCTCGCCTGCACTGAGGCTACTGTATGAGACTGAACGCCCGTCCTTGTGTACCTTGGTGTCTAGCTTGTTGGTCACCTTGCCGCTGCTCCCGGTGGTGGTACTGGTCATCTCTATGTCCATCTCCCCACTGGTGAGCCGCCGGGCGTAATGCTTGAGCTTACTGTTCACGACTGGCAGGATGGCATCGATGACGTAGGCACGGATGCCCTTGACCGACAGAGCCTTCTTCGCCTGCTCCAGCAGGACTAGCTCGGCCTCCTCGTCCACCAACTTAGCCTTGAGGTCTTGCATGGTGCCGAGATGAGTACGACTAGAGGCCCGCGCCTCCTTCAGTACGTCATTCTGCTCCTCTACTCGCGCCTCGTAGGTAGCGATGTCCATCTGTGCCTCCTTAAGGTTGTTCTCGTAGCCCCGCATCACAGTAGTCAGGCTCCTGTGGTCGTCAAGGTTCTTACGGAGCAGCTCTAGCATCTTATGCGCCCGCTGTGCCTTCGTCTCTTCTTCTTTGATACGAGCCTCGGTTCCTTCCTCCACGACCCCAGCCTGTACGAGCTGCTTACAGGTAGGACAGTTCTTGTCTTGTCCGTCGTCTAGCTGCCTGCGTAGCGCCTTAACAGTAGAGGTAGAGGTGCTGATGGTGGCTATGTGGGTGCGTGCCTCCTCCTTTAGTCGCTCTCCGTCGAGCATATCGAGCTGGGTCTGTGTCTCCCTGATGCCTGTCTTCGACGCTGCCTCTCGTATCTTAGACGTTTCGATACCATGCTCCCTCATGTTGCGTATCTTACCCAGCGCACCCCAGCCTGAGTGGATAGAGTCCTCTCGCTGGTTGTAGGTGGCTGCTATCTTAATCTCCAGTGCAGCGATGTTCTTCTTACAGGTTGCGATGTCTCCACGCACCCTTAGGCCACCCTCCTCGAATTTGGTGAGGTCTAAGAGGCTCTCTAGCAGTGCTTTTTGCTTGGCATCACCCGCTCCGAGGAAAGATTCACTCGCTGAGGGTATAAACATAGAGGTTGCGAGGGTCAGGTCGAAGGTGGTCTTGAGGAACGACTCGATGTTGGCCTGTGTCTCTGGAATGGTAGCACCACGGGCATCTGCCCCTTCCACGGTGAAGTTAAGGCCGTTACCGTCCTCTGTAGCACGAAAACGTGTGACCTCAAAGGCTTTACCGTCCTTCGTACCCTGTAGAGTGACCGTACAGCCGTCCTCAGAGCCACGACGTACCACCTCATCAGCCTTCACGCCTCGCGAGGTCTTACCGAACAGCACCCACAGCACAGAGTCGAACAGAGCAGTCTTACCTGCACCGTTGCTGTTCTCGCTGCTCCCTACTTTGCCGGCGAGCAGAACAGGCCCAGCAGCAGCAGGCAGAGCCAGCTCAGCCTCGCCGTAGCTAAGGAAGTTCTTTATCTTAAGAGAGTTTGGTGTCCACAAAGCCTTTCACCTTCTTGTAGAGAGCAGTCTTGTTGTCAACCACCTCGTTCTTGATGTAGTTGCCCAGTGCTGTGCCTGTGACAGCCGTAGGAGCAGACGTAACGGACGCAGCCTCGGGGGACATGACAACCAGCCGCTCCTCAAATTGAGCGCGGTAGGTAGCACTGACAGGGCAGTGAGCTATGATTTTGATGTAGTCTATGGGGTACTCCTTCGGGTCAGGCAGGTCGCTCTCCGTGTGTACCGTGATGGTGCGGAACTGGGGTGTCATCGTAGGTATGAAAGTGCGCTCGTTGGTGTCGAGGTCAAGGATGTCGAAGCCCTTGGTCTGCCCCTCGTCGTGGAACGTCTGTGGCAAGAGGTTGCCTATGTAGTGGACGTTGGGAGTCACGCTCTGGCGCTGGTGGTAGTGGCCCCAATAACTAGGCACTGTAATTTTCGACGGCTCAAGTCCTTCATCAACTCGGTAGTCCGTCTGTGTAAGAGCAGCGCCACGGATGGCAGCATGCCCGAATATGTAATCTAAGTCACCTGCCTCAGCGATGCAACGCTGCTGGACAGAGTGGTCTTCATGGTAAGGCAGCAACAGACACCGCTTGTCGACGTCCCAGCCGTCACCCTCGTGTATGACAGGCTCACTCACTACAAAGATGCGGGAGACAGGGTTGTGGTACACCGACAGCACGTTGAAGTTAGCCTGCACGTCACTCTGGTCGTGGTTGCCCGCTATCAGGGTCACGAACAGGTCGTTCGCAACACAGATGTCCAGCCAGCGTTTGAAGATGACCAGACTAGCTGTGTCCACCTTGCCTCGGCTGTGGAACACGTCACCCAGTACACAGACGCCGTCAGCCTCATGGTCTACGGCTCGCTTGACTATACAGTCAAGGGCTGAGCGCGTCCACGCCTGCCTGCTGTTGACTCCATCGACAGTCGTGCTGAACTGACTGAATGGATGAAGATGCACGTCCGCTAAAACTGCTATCTTACTCATCATCCTTCTCTACTGTGTAGCCGTGACTGTTCAACACGTCCTCTCGTTTCTTACTCACGCGGAGGATGATAGCAGTGATGGTGTCACGGTTAAGGCTCCACCGTCGAGCCAGCTCGGCCTTGTTGTACTTGCCTACTGTATGCTCGATGTAGATACGTAAGTCTCGTCGCTCCCTAAGTAATACTTCATACCTAGGGAGCGACACCTGTTTGCCACCGTGCTTCAGGAGCAGCTTGCGCGTAGCCTTCAGCCCACAGATGGCAATCAACTCATCTAGAAACGAGTCAGCCACTTACTTAGCGACGTCCTCGACATCATAGATAAGCTCCCGGCACTGCTCTAAGAGCCATGCCTGTGCTTCTTCGTCTTCACGAAGGAAGGCCAAGAAGTCAGCCTTCCGGTACTTCTTGTCGCCGAACTCCATCCAGCCCTTAGTCGTCCCGAACAAACCATTGGTTCGTCCGAAGTCAACCATAGACTCGACGTTGTCAATGCCACGTGCGAAGTACACGGGAAACTCAGCCACCCTATCGGGCGGCCCTACCTTGGACTTGTTGACGATGGCACGGATGTTGATTCCTATGCTGCCGCCCTTCACCTTGCCCTTGATTTTACCAATCATGGTCAGGGTAATGCGTACCGCAGGGAAGTAACTCCACGCGCTGCCGCCTGTAGACACCTGCTTCGGCCCAAACATAGCCATAGGGTCAGCAACCAGATGGTTGACACCCACGAACGTGATGTTCGACCGCGCTATGCTGTTGACCAGCTTACGCAGTCCACGCCGCTGTACTACAGCGTTGTGTGCTATCTTCGGTGCTTCTACGAGGTCTTTCTGTGCCTCACCTTCTGTCGGGGGGGTACAAGAGTCGGCCACGATAAGGACAGGGATGTCCTCGTCAAGGTCTTCCTTGAACTTCTCGACGAGAAGGCCAGCGTCCCGGTAGAGTTCTTCCACCGTGTCAGGCTGAGCAAGTATCAGGTTGTCGGTGTCTACACCACACAACTGGGCGAACTGGATGTCCGCACTCGCTTCGGTATCCAACAGGACAGCTATGCCACCCTGCCTCTGCACAGCAGCTATCATGTGATAGGCTATGCAGGACTTACCCGAAGCAGACTTGCCTGCTAACTCGATGATACGACCACCGGGGATTCCCTGCTTGATTGCGATATCCAGCAGGGTACTGCCAGTCTCAATCCAGTAGGGGATTTTGGAGTGGAAGTCAGCTTCCTCTCCAAGGGTTGTTAGGTTAGCCGAGCCGAAGTCTTTCTTCAGGCTGGCTACGATGTCGTTGACTGTACTCATATTCGTACCTCAATGGTGACTCCGACGCATTAACCCATGCACGCATGAGAGGCCGGAGCCACCTAGAGACAATCCTACAGTTCCGAGACCTTAGCGAGCGCCTCTTCTATGTCGTCGTCCGACACGGATGAAGGTGCTTCCTCGGTGTACCCAGCCGGGGCTGCGATGTCCTCAAACTCCACGCCTTCCAGCTTCTGAGCTACGATGGCAGGGTCAGAGGTCTTAGGAACGTCGGTCAGGTCGTGCAGTTGCGTAGACCAGTTGTCCCACTCGGTCGAAGCATCGTACTTCTCATCGAGCGACACAGAGTAGTCGAACCACTGCTGTCCCGGCACCTTGTTCTTGGACACAACTACGTTGAATCCAGTCTCAGGGTTGGTGATGTTCCCCTTACGGGTGAACAGAGCGCGCAAGCCATCGCTTACCTTGGCACCGAACTGAAGTACCTTGACTTCCTCCGGGTTGGCAAGGTCAACCGCGTTGATGAGGTACTGCCTCTTGGCACGGATGCGCGAAGACAGGTCGAGCAACTTGTCGTCACTCGTCTTGGCTCCCACAGCCTTAGCCTTGACAGCCAGCTCACACAGCGGGCAGTAGCCCTTCTCGTCCATCGAGCAGGTTTCTGCAAACCACTCGTGAACCAGTCCGTGTTCCTGTAGCATGTTCAGTCCGAAGTGGACTTGGAACTGATGGAAGTACATTTCTCCCTCAGCCCACGGAGGCATGACGCGAAGAACGGTGTCACCCGCCTCCAGCTTCAAGAATTTCCCTACGGTCGTGTCGAGTTTATTGACGTCGAAGTCGTTAAAAGTAGCCACGTTAGTTAGCCTCCTGTGTTGTGTTAGTGTCGCCGCTCACCTTAGTGGCTTCATTCAAGAACTCCACGATGGTAACGACGTTGGTGCCGTTGCGAACTACAGCCTGCTCGATGGTGTCGATGCGGGTAGTGAGTTCGTCAACGGTGTTGGACTGTGAGTAGCAGCAGTAGCTGCAACAGGCCAAGAGTGCGGCGGCCAGTACGGCCAGAACTATTTTAGTATTCATTGTTATTTCTCCTTGTTATCCGACGTTTACGCCGTTGTTTTTGCATATTGATATGATTTCTTCTGGGTCTATCCGTGTTCCTTCCTCGGCTAACCGCAGCAATTCCTCTACTACTGCGCGATAGCCTTCTGCATTGAGCAGAATCTTGATACCATTGGCATCTGGTGACTCTACTGTCAGCTTAAACATTAGCTCAACACCTTATCGGGGTCGAGGCCGTCAGTGAGGGTGGACTCCTGTCGCATCGTGTAGGACAGAGACTTGAGAGCCTCGCGGCGATGCTCAAGGCTACGCTGTAGCCCGACGAGTACGTCACGGTTCTCTTTCAACTCTATCTTCTGCTGGCGCAGGATTTGTATCTCGGGCGAGAGCATCATCTTCTCGTCGAGAGCCTTCTCGGTCATCCGTACCTTACTACTGGCACTGGCTGACCTCACCTCCGCACCGAACGTAGCCTCTGCTATGTCGATGCGGAGGTCATGCTCTGCTAACTGCCGAGTGGCAGAGGACAGAGCGTCGGACACTTCGTTGTACTTGAGGGCGGCCTCGATGTACTCCCTTTCAAGGGCTGAGATGTCTATAGTTAGGAATTCTTTGGCGTTGAACTTCATTGTTACTCAAAGTCTCCCAGCAGTGAGCCAATCAGCTTGGCCTTACCTGTTGCGCGACCACCGAGCGGGCCTTCGTTGTAGAAGTCCAGAGCAACGCCCGCGCTGGTAGCAGTTACCTGTGCGCGGATGAAGATACCCTTGGGTACATCAACCGAGCCACCCCACCTCACAGTGCCACACGTCGGAGTCGTCATCCTGAAACCGCTGAACGGTGTGTTGTCTGCGTAGAGGCGCTGGTACGCACTGTACTTACCCGACCACGCTGAGCGACTGAACCGTCCACCGGGCGAGTTAGCAGTGAGCGTAGCACTGAATTCGTTGCCACCACAGACAAGCAGGTGACGAAATCTCATTTCTGAGACTACACGGTTGGAGGGCAGGGTGGTAGTGGTGGTGCTAGTAGTGGGTGTCCCCCCGCCAGTACAGGTGAGGGTTACGTTCTGTCCGACAGCCTTCTGTAAGGTCATCAGCGCGTCTGCGGCAGTGACTTTGTCATCTGCGTTTACGTCACCACACACTGCGAGGGCAGGCGAGGCGAGTAGGGAAAGGGTCAGGGCGAAAAGTATCTTCTTCATAATGGGTCTCCTTTTCGTTGGGTCGTTTCGTTTAGGTCGTTAATGTGTAGCTATACATATAGTATACCACACTTTTCGGGCTGTTGTCAACGGGTTAGGGAAATAAAGCGAGCGCTAAGCTCATACTTCGCAGGTGCCGTCAGCGCAGTCCTCTCGGGCCTCGCGTTCTGCTTTGCGAATGGCCTTCTTCAGGTTGGCCTCGGTGAACTCGACAGGCTGGAGCGGTTCGTGCGCTCGGCTGCCCGCCATGTACACGGTCGTACCCTTGAGGGTCTTAGCGTACTTGAGCATTAGCCGCTCTAATTCTTGGTAGTCGAATCCTTTAGGTACGTTGATGGTCTTAGATGTGGCGCTGTCGAGGCAGCGTTGTACTGTCTCCTGCACCCTGAAGTGCTGCTCCACTGGTACGTCGTAGGCTCCCTCAAAATGCTCCAACTCATCGAAGGACTTGCCACTCTCCAGAGCGTTCTGCACCTCAACGTCCACCACTATCTCACTCTTGCGCCCGCCGTCGTCCGCTTTGTCGGAGAAGAAGGTACGCTTGTAGACAGGAGCGAAGATGGGTTCGATGCCTGAGCTGACACCACAGAGCATAGCAGTCGTGCCTGTGGGTGCCGCTGTGTTGACAGTCACGTTACGCATACCGCTCTCGCGTATCTTACGCTTCACACCGATGGGCAGCCCCTTAACGAAGCCACTGTCAAGGAACGCCTCGACCTCAAACAGACCGAAGGCACCCTTCTCGGCAGCAAGAGCGCACGAAGCCTTGTAGGACTCGTCACGCAGGGTCTTGTACACCCACTCGATGAACTCCAAGCCCTCACGGCTGGAGTATTTGATACCCATCTGCAACATGGCAGAGTGAATCCCCATCAGGCCCAGACCGATACGCCTTTCGGCAGTCACGGTAGACTTGATAGCATCCAGAGGGTAGGTGTTGACGGTCAGCACGTCGTCGAGGAAGCGGATGGCAGTAGCGATGGCCCGCTTGAAGGGAGCCTCCTCGATGCGTCCGTTCTTTACGAAGTTGTTGATGTTCACGCTGCCCAAGCAACACGCACTGTAGGCAGGCAAAGGTTGTTCACCGCAATTCCCTATTGAGACGCAACCAAACGTGCCTATATGTCTCTTTGGTTCGTTAAAACAGTACACTTTTGCTTCGCGCTTAGTCCTCGGAGTAAGTTTGGTAATACGTACCGCGTTGGCTCTCACGCGCCTACCGATAGCCTTCGAGAAGTCCAAACGGTGACAGGTCAGGCCCAAGTTAAGTAGGTGCGCAACGTATCCCGAACCAAAAGTAATACGATAACATGCCTGTGTTCTATAGTCCTTCATCCCTCCGCGCCCATCGGGCATGGCCCTAACCATAGCCGGGTGAGAAAGGCTAATGGTACTCTGTACCCCTAAGGTCATCAGCATTTTCTTGAGTTCCAGCAAGAACTCACGGTTTACTGACGACATACTAGCCGCACCGTTCTGCTGTGTCCCATCTGTGTCGAGGTAACCTGCCAACCAATCCAGCCTAGACTGGACTGTGTAGGTGTTGTCCGGCACAAAAGTCTTGCAGTAGTCGGTCATGCCTCCCTTTCTACGGAGGCTATCCAAGGTGACATTAATCTTGTTGTGTGCTTTGCAGCTCGGCCCTTCATTGTGCGTCTTTACGTCTAAGTAGGGCATGAGGTCTCGTTTGACACCATGCAGGTCTATCACAGGCGTATCTCCTCTTCGCATATATCCATCCCCCGCGAAAGCGCCCTTAGAGTAGGCTTCCCTAAGCTCAGTATTGCCTGTAATCACAGGAAGCTCCCACTTATCTATCTTATCGCCAATTTGCAAGTCCTTGGCCTGTACCTTGGTCACTCTGGGATGACGAGCGTCTACTCCTTTAACGATAGGGAAGCTATGGTAAGGAGTACAAGCCAAGCCCGACCCATCGCTGAACTCCACGTCGATAATCTCTTGGTCTTCTCCGGTCACCCTAGGGGTTACCTTGCTCCACTCTTTGCCGTTCCAGACGTTAACCCGCTGGTCAACTACCGAGTCGATACGAACATGTCCCTTATCGGTTAGGATAGTAGTTTCGCCTGTTACACACGGGTTGGTCGCTAGAATCTTAGCGTAGTAGTAGCTGTTGGACTTCTCTTCCATGAGTTCAAGGTTGAGGATGCCCGGCTCGCCACACTTGACGGCGTTCTTACACACCTTGTTCCACAGCTTGCGAGCCTTCACGGTCTTGACGACCTGCCCTGCCCACACCAAGTCCCAGTCCTTGTTGCGCTTCACTGCGTCGATGAAGTCGTTGTTAATCTCGACGCTGACGTTAGCGTTGTTCAGGTTGTTGAGGTCGAGCTTGTGCTTCAAGAACTCCTCGATGTCTGGGTGGTCTACTGGGAGTGAGAGCATGAGCGCAGCACGCCTGCCTCCTCCTGTCTTGATGGTAGCAGCCACGGCATCGACCACGTTCATGAAAGAGACAGAGCCTGAGCTGGTGCCTCCTGCGCGGACAATCTTAGCGCCTCGGTAGCGCAGGTTCTTGAAGGAGATACCAATGCCCCCACCTGTGCCTGACACGATGAGAACCTCCTTGATGAGGTCGCCTATCGACTCGCGGTTGTCCTCGACTGGTAGCACGAAGCAATTCAATAACTGCCCGCCTACTCTGCCTGCGTTAGCGAGGATGCGACCGCCGGGAATGAATGCTTGGTCTTCCATGAGCACACGAAACGCCTCAGCCCACTCGGCCTTGTCTCCGTTCTCGGCCATAGAAACGTAGTCGGCGACCCGCTTGCAGGTGTCCGCCCACGTCTCGTTGTCGTGAGCATAACGCTCTTCATGTATGACCTTCGACAGGCCGGTAAGTTCTTTTGGCATAGTAATAATCTCCTTAGCTGGTATCTTTCTATTATAGCACAGATGTTGCTGTGTCGTCTAGCTCAAGCGGTACTATTTTACCCCACGATGGGCCAATTTGTATGTCCGCGACCAGAGGCACGACGAAGAAGTCAGGCATGAATCTTGTCGGTGCAATTTCCATCTCCTTCTTGATGATAGGCAGCAAATCCATCTCATCCTCATGGATGTAGAAGAGGATGGAGTCGTGTACCGTGCCAACAACCTTTGTTTTAGCCCCTCTGGCCTTGAGTAAATCGTTACAGGCCACCAGTGATAGTAGCAGGCAGTCACTCGACACCGATTGTATTGGCGTGTTGCGTGCGATGTTCTGCCACTGGGCTGTGTACTTGGCACCTCGCTTGGTGCGTGTCTCGATGTACCTGATGCGTCCGAAGGGTGTGCGTAAGTGTTCATGCTTGGCCACATACGACTCAATCTTGGTCTGCCACGAGGACACAGCCGGGTACGAGGAGAAGAAGCGGTCAAGCAGCACCTCCCCCACGTCAGCCAATGCTGCGTTGAGGTTGCGACTAATCCTAGTCTTGGCCTGCTTCGCGTCGAGGCCCAGCGTGTCCATGACCATAGCGAGAGTCTCCGGCCCGTCAAGCAGGTTCCCGGTAGTGATAGTCTCGGCCAGTCGCCACGGCCCTGCGCCATAGACTGAGGCAAAGTTGATGGTCTTGCCTAGCTTACGCTCGCCCGATGTCACCTCGTCCCGCTGAAAGAGGAGCTGCGCTGTCTTGGTGTGCAAGTCCTCCCCGTTCAGGTAGGCACCCACCAACTGCTCGTCACGAGTGGTGTTGGCTAGGTTACGCAGCTCAATCTGGGAGAAGTCCATCTCCATGAACTGATAGCCCTTGGGTGCGGTGAAGATGTCCTTGACCTTGTGCTTCTTGTCGTGGTCAGCGGGTAGGTTCTGTAGGTTGGGCGAGCTAGAGTTGTGCGAGTAAATACCCGCCGCTAGGTAAGAGTGGTCTTCTTCAACTGTGATGTCATAGACTCCGTAAGTTCCTGCAACGCTGATGCTTTCAATTCTGACACTGTCTTTGTTGTTACGTCCTGCAAGTGGTGGATAGCCTTGTGCCCCTTGGTGGTTACAGCCGCTAAGTTGTCTGGATGATTGTTCAGCGTGTCGCCGTCGATGTGGTGTACGTGTACTGTCTCCGATAGTTGTTCCACTGGAATCTTCAATACGTGTTCCGCAAAGACTATCCGATGTACGAAGTACCTCCTCTGTCCTACCTTCCTCGTCTTGTATCCGTAGCCGTCGTCGCAGTCCCCCTTCCAGTTGTGATGTTGCTGTCCGCTCTTTGCTGTCATTGGGTTTTTGCTTCCTGTTTTGGAAGCTGAGTACTTGCTGGCCTGTACGCCCTTTAGTAGCTTCGGGGATAGATTCTCCTTGGCCACTGCCCCGACGTTGTGGTATGATGTCCCCAGCGCCTCTGCCACCTTCGCTAGAGTTAGCCCCAAGCCCATGTCTAAGTACAACTCCAAAGTCTTCCGTATATTCTCTGGGTTCTTCACCCACGTTTTCGATACTGACATTTTCAATCTCCTCGACAGTCTTCCAAGAGCCGTCTTTTAGTAGTAGTTTATGACTGGGGGTGCAGGTGAGTGACTCACCGTTGTCCATTGTTATCGTTACCATCGTATCGTACCCTTTGAAGATTTCCTTCAAAACCTTCCTATATCTTCCCTTATGGGTGGCAACCTCATCACCCACTCGAACGTCCTGCATCTCCACTAGGCCTTTCCGTGTCTGGACTAGCGTATCTCCCTTCACACACATCAGACGACCTGTCTCTGTCAGTGGTCGGTAGTCTGTGTAGATACGGATGCCGTCCTCTGTCTTGTGTGCCTTCTCTCTCATGCTGATGAGGTAGGTCGCCAGTGTCTTCTTAGCCTTCTTGTGTGCGAGGTAGGCGTTGATGAACGTAGACACCTCCCCCTCGTCCTTGATGGTACTGGCAGCACGCAGCAGCGTAGCCATGTCCGCAGCAGGCGCACCACTGGCTGTCTTCTTGAGGACAGGCAGCTTGTACACCTCAAACAGCAGCTTTGCTATCTGCTTGGGGGAGTTCACGTTAAGCTCGGCGTTAGTCTCCTGCACCTTGGGGCAGGCGATGACCTCCTTCAGGGTAGACACGACCTCCTTCTCGTACAGGTCGATGAGCATGTCCAGCTTGCCGAGGTCGAGGTTGAAGCCACGCACCCGCATGTCGATGAGCGTCATGATGGTAGGCATCGTTATCTTCTCAAAGAACCCGGTGAGGTTCATCTCCTCAAGCTCAAACTTGAACCTGCCGTACAGCCTGAAGGTCACGTCCGCGTCGATGCAGCAGTACTTAGCTATCATATCGAGAGGCAGGACACCGTAGTTCCGCTCGGCCTTGGGCAGCTTGTCTAGGATGGCACTAATCTTCTCCTCGTATCCACCGAGGTCGGTGTGCATACCAGCTAGGTACTTCAGCCCGTGCGTACCCGTGGTCGGGTCGAGCAGGTGGTGAGCCAGCATGGTATCGAAGTGGAAGTTTGCCGGCAGCTCCTTGTAGAACACCTTGGCTGCGTGGCAGTCGAAGTAACCGTTGTGTGCTATCTTCTTGATGCCCTTGGCAGCCAGCACCTCCTTCACCACGTCGTGAGCCTCCTGTGTCCCGTTGAAGGGGGAGTCCTTGTGGTCGAGGGGTATGTAGATGGCCTTGCCTGCTTCCCACGAGAAGCCACAGCCCAGCAGCTTGTCGGTGTCTCTGACTCCCTTGCTGAGAGACATCGCAATCTCAAAGTCGAAGGTCAGTACGTCCTGTGACATGAGTATCTTACGCGCAGCCTGTAGCTCTGCTGTGGTCTTGGGCATCATGTACTTGCCGTCACCCTCCAGCTTACCAGTCAGGCACGCCTTCACCTTCTTCAGGCTGGCGAGAAACTCGGCCTCGGCACGGCTCTTCTTAGGTATGTGCAGCGGGTCTTTGGTCACGAGGTAAGTGATGTCACCCTCTTGGAAGATGCTCCCCTTGTACTTGTCCATCCCACTCTTCCTATTGAAGGCAGTCTTGAGGGCGATGTTACCCACGAGCAGCACGACCTTGGGCTGGCACTCCTTTATCTCAGCAAGGAGATGCTCGCGGCAGCCCTTAACGATGCGGTTGATTTCGATGGCAGTCTTCTGCTCCTCGATAGACTCACCGATATGTCGCATGGCTGAGTGGCAGCGGAGCGCACCTGTCCAGCGCACCTGCGACAGGTCAACACCCATCGCAACCAGCTCGTCACGGATAATCTTCACGCGCTTGGGTGCCACGCTCTCTCCACGCGGAGCGAACTCAGTGACGACCAGCAGCTTAGGCTTCTCTGGCCCACGACCGCCCACGTTATTACACGCAGCTATGGTAGAGGTTAGCTCACAGTTCTCGCACAAGCTCATTTGCTGTCACCAAAGAGGGAGACCCCCCCCATAAAGCCCAAGGAAAGATTTTTAGTTGAGTTGAATTGTCTTTGCATGGCTACACTCCCGGTTATGGTTTCTTCCTCGTAACGAGGGGCTTCTCTTTGCCGTACTGCGTGACGGTGCCCTTGGCTAGACCTCGTATCTGCTGGATGGTCAGCCACACGTACAGTCGAGGAGTTTCGTCGTTAATCTTTCCGAACACGCCGAGCTTCTTCGGCATCCGGCACCGCTTCTTCATGCGAGCCAGACAGTTGTAGTATTCTCTCGGAGTCATCCACACGCGAAGGTTCTGCATGGCTCCCTTGATGTGTTTATAAACTCGTTGCCTGTCAATGTTCTGAATGTCTGCGGCCTTCTGTAAACTGCCGCACGCCTCCACCAGCTTGAACGTGTGTCTCTCCTTCGCTCCAAGACGAGCCACTGCTGCGTCGTAAGGAATACGAACCTCTACTTTAATCTTGGATTTAAGAAACTTCACGATTTATCTTCTCCAGTGTTTTAGCCGTGACGACACACGCCTGTATCTCGGTCGGGGTCATGCTGCCGGGGTCTTTGCCCTCGGGCGGCGTTGCTATGGTGATGTGTTCGACGAAGGGTTGCAGGCGCGAGGCTATGCTGATAGCGTCCGCTCGTGCGTCCCGGTCGACCATGACACACACTGACTTCGGGGGACACATGACCAGCTTGGCCAACTGTCCCTTCTTCAGGAGCTTACCAAGCATAGCGACAGCGTTACGGCCAGCACCTATGCCATCGAAGATACCTTCGACCAGTATGATATGCTCCTGCCCAACCCAGTTCCAGAGGATGTCGTTACTTGGAACCTGTGCGTTAATGTAGCTCTTGCCTGTCATCGAACGAGCAACCCAGTAGACCATGTAGTCTCCGCTGACGTGCCACACCGGGAGAATGATGAAGTCCTTGAGCTTACCCTCGGTGCAGTAGCCGAGACCCCAACCCTCTGCTTGCTCTAGCGTCACGCCTCGCTCCCTCAGGTAGCGAAGAGCCCTGAGGCCCTCGGTCGGTATCCTCCAGTCCTGCTGAAACCCGTCAGGCGCAGCAACGTAGTCGCTGACCAACTTCTCCTCGGCGTGCATAGTTGATGCCATGCCTCGGATAGCCTCACGGTCATACACGGGCGTACCACTCTCGATGTCGAGCCGCTTGAGTCCAACACCCTTAGCCGAGCATCTAAAGCACATAAACCGCTCCGTGTTGGCGTTGAGGTACAACTTGAGTGTCACGTTGGGGCTGCCTACACGCTTGACGCACATAGGGCAGTTAATTCTAATCTCTGGCCCGGTGCCACGGATGGCTTCAGGATACTTAACCTTTACTGCTTCTATTGTAGTCATTATTTTCTAGAAAATCCAGTGGTCGCCTCTGCCTACGTTACAGTCACGGCAGGCAGGCTTGAGGTTGTCGAGGTCGTTGGTGCCACCCTGCCCTATCGGAATCAGATGGTCGAGGGTAGTAGACGCATCAGTAGGGAGTAGCTGCGCGTTGCAGACGTGACACTGCCACCCGTACCGGTCACGGGCAGCGATGTACAGCTTGGCAATCGTACTGTTGTCCATGCGCGTACGCTTGCCGCCCGCTTTCTTGATACGGTACGACGCATCGTCGAGCGCCATCTTGACCTTGTAGAACACGTCGTACATTACGCTACGTTCAACTCCCCTTCGACTTCAGCTTCGCCCTTGCTGCCGTACTCCTTAATGGCGGTCAACAGGTCAGTAGTAGGCACCGCGTCTTCCATACGACAGCGACCTAAGTCAGCCTGCCATATCATGTCGAGGCCAACGGCACCCTGCCTGCTCTTGGTAGTACGCATGACGATGGCCTTCTCTTGTGGCCTCCAATCGTCGAGGTCGATGTCGAACTGCTGACCCAGTGTGAACACGTAGTCGGCGGTCATAATCTTGCCAAGGCTACCTGCGACCTGATGGTTGCCGCCCGGCGTTACCTTAGCGATGCGCCTGCCTGACTCGTTGAAGTTGACAGCCAGCCCTGACCTGTTGGTCTGGGACGCGGTGAACAGAGGCAGGTTGAGCGAGGCAGCCATCGAGCGCAGGCGAACGTGAGTCTCCTCCTGCTCAGCCCAGCCCGCATCTCTAGCCTTGGTGGCCTTGAGCAGGTCAGCGTAGTCGAGGATAACAACGTCGGGAGTCCAGTTCTGTGTACCCATGAGCGTGCGAATCCTTCCTTCCAGTCCGCTCACAGACAGAGACATGGCTTCGACGTACTCCAGCTTGAGTTCACCCTCGGACATCATCGCCACGTCCTTGGTCAGCTTACGCATAGCAGACGGCCCCATGACATCAAGCTCATGGATAGGTATGTCGGCCATGCTGGCGAGGTACTTGGTCATCATGGCTTCCTTCGTCATCTCTAGGCTGATGTGCAGCACCTTCTTACCGTCCATGTACATACCACGGCCAAGGTTGATGAGGACAGAGGTCTTACCGGAGTTGGTAGGGCCAACCACGATGGCGTACTCGCCGGGGCCAAGTCCCTGTCCACCACGCAACTGCTTGTCCAGCGAGGGGAAGGTGGTCTTAACGCCACGCAGTGCGCTGTTCTCACGGTGAGTGATAAGCTCCTGCGGGAAGTCGAGGAAGGACGTAGCTGTTGACTGGGTTGCGTTGGCTGCTCGTGGGATAGTCTCGGAGAACATCTTGGACAGTTCTTCAAGGTCTAGCTTGCCCTCCTCTGCCCCGGCGGCCATCTGTGCTGCCATGCCCTGCATGGCGATGTGCTGGCTCAGAGCCTCCTGTGTGGCCTTACCGATAGTCTCGGCGGTCTGGCTGTCTACCTTCTCGCTGTAGGCACGCTGCGCGCAGGCCAGCAGGCTTGCGACTGCTTCGTCGTTGGTCGAGGTGCTTTCGATGTAGGACTCCAACTCCATCAAGGTGTTGGGTAGTCTGTGGTTGGTGTCGCGGAACTCGGCCACGACCTCGACGAGCTTGCGCCCGGAGTCGTAGTCGCTCAACAGGACACGAGCTTGGTCGCTCCAGTTGTAGGAGAACGCTGTGTCCTGTACGAGACAGGACACCACACGTTTCTGTTGCTTGATGTCTAGGAGCATCAGCCGTTCGCAGCCCGTACCTCTGCCAGACAAGCCACGACGGACTTGAGTGCCACGCGAGTCGTAGAGGTCAGCACGTCGGTGTTGTCTGCCTTCTGCTGTAGCACCTTCATGATGAGGTAGTTGGCTGCATCGACAAGCTCGTCGGCACACTCCTGATGTAGGTCACGCCCGTCTTTCTCGGTCGGGTCAAAGTCCCCGTAGTCTCGCGTGCCCTTCGACATCTTGTCTATCAGGTCAGACTGAAGCCTGCCACTGACTCCTGCCTCGTTCGATATCTCAACCCACTCTTCTACCTGTTGTGCTTTCATACTTCTATTATACTCCTTTTGGTACGCTCATGTCAAGGAATTCGGAAATATTATTTACTCGTACAATCCCGTGCGCCTCGCAGTTGTGGTCTTGGTTATACTCTTGGTCTATTAGGTAGCTCGTGGTGTTGGGACAGCTCAGCTTGATGTCGTGAGCAATGAACCAACGGTCATCAATGTGATGCTGTACCTTCATGCCCCGACAGATGTCGCTCTTATCCTCGGCTCCTGAGAGCAGGATAGGGTACTTGATGCCCAGCGTCCGCTGCAACCACTCGTAGTTATCGTGATGCGTGCTGGTAGGCCGGTACGTCATGAACAAGACGGTGCTGTGCCTGTCGTTGGCAAGCTCCTGTATGCGAGCCGCCTCCTCGGGGGACGCAAGCGAGTCCATGTCCGTCCACAGGGTAGGGCTGAACTCATGCACACGGTGGACGGCTTGCCCCACCTCGGTGTCGCACTCGTCCCATGCCCTGAGCAGTGTCTCCTGTGTCAAGTCGATGCCCTCGCGCTCCTTTACTTCACGAATCATACTGCCAGTGAAGTTAGCAAGCGTACCGTCGAGGTCGAACGCTATTCTCGTTGCTCGTCTAGAGTCCATTCAGAAAGTCCGCCATGAGTTCCGTGTCCATCTCTAGTTGACTGTCGGGGCTGGCGCGGATAACCTTGCGCTCCTCCTCGGTCATCGAGTGCCACTGGTCGCCCTTCTCGCGGGCTACTATCCTCTGCACGTCGTCGTACTCCCGGCCAGCCCACTTCCTACGCTTACGTCCAGCGCGATGCACCAGTCCTATCTCGCGTCCTGTCTCGGGGTACACGTCACTGTCATACTCTCCGATGGAGAACTTAGCCAGCGGCGTGAGCTTACTCATGTAGGGGCGCATCAGTCGGGCGAGGTTCACCCGTGCTAAGCCTACTAGCTCCCGGTTACGCGCCTCGCTGTCGCCCTCGCGGCAGTTAATCTCCAGCAGTCCCACGGTGAGGTACGCCCGAAGCTCGGGTGCCTTCATCTGATTGAAGCTGACTATCAACTCCTCCTCCTGCGCCTTGGTGAACCAGTTCAGGTCAAGCTCACTCGTAAGTATCTCTGTCTCGTTCTCAGGGTCAGGCGTGGTAAGGTTGACGTACCCAACAGCGAACAGCGCAGGGTAGCGACGGCTCGCAGGCACACGCTCACTGGGCTTGTGTCCGCTCTCCTCGTAGATGGCACGGTGCAGGCCTAGCGTTAGCTGTCGCAGTATCAACGGCAGCCCGGCGTGGGTCGGAAAGAGTGAATGAATCTGGTCGAACGGCCCTACGACGTTAGGCAGGTTGCAGAACCTTTCCACGAATGTGTAGAGCTGCTTGTCGTAGTTCGGGTTACTCAGGAACCGTTCGACCAGAGATATACTAGGGACAGTCAGTCCCGGTAAGTAGGAAGGCGAGAACATCAGGTGAGCTTTGTCGTGTAGCTCTCCTCTGTTCACAAACCAGATGGCGAAGGCCAGCAGCAGATAATAGACTACGGTGCGGTCGTCTATCCTCTCGCCTGCGTGGCCCTCGCTTGTAACCCAAGTGCCTGCCTCTACCATGCGGAGACTTACGCCTGCCGCGCTGGCGATAAGCGCAGTGTACTTGGCTACGTCTATCTTATCAAGGACGGTGTTGTAGCAGGGCAGGGTCTTGCCCAGCTTGCGGGCCAGTGCCTCGGTCGCAAGCACGCCGGGGTCGGCGAAGCTGTACGGCCCAACGCGACTGCCCCACTGCTTCTCTGTCCAGAGCTTGCCGAAGTAGGAGTCTAGCACGCCCTCGCCGTAGACGGTACGAAAGCCCTCGCTGGCAAGGAACAGGAACCCGATGTCCTGCGGACTCGTGGTCTGCACGATAGGCTCGCGCTTTAGGGCGCAGAGTGTCTGGCCTAGCTGTAGGATGGCAGCCTCAAAGGCTGTCGGGTCTTCCTCAAACATATCCATGTCACCCATCAGCTCTCCCTCTTTATGGGTATGAGCTTGAAGTTATCCTTGCACTGCTCGCAGCAGAACAGAAAGCTGCCCAGCACACGCTTGGGTACGACGTGGGCGCGGAACTCTACGTTAGCACACTCGTCGCAGACAGTGATGGTAGCGGGGCAGGCATCGCACTCGGTGTTATGCTTCTGCCAGACCTCGGGGCCGCCCGGCATAGAACGCAGGCAGACGGAGCAATGCCCTCGTCCTCCGCTGTACATGAACTTGCGGCCTGCGTTTCCTGTTGGTATAACTAAGGTTCCTTTTGGCACTTCATATCCCTCCGGTACTGCTACCTTGTGTCCTGTTGGGTTGTTGACAGGGATATGCCCTGCCGCGACCCATTCTTTAGCTTTCTGGGCTGTCCCCCAGAAGCGTCCTCTTAGTGGTTTCTCACTGTTCATACTACCATTGTACACGAATCAAACGCTGGTGTCAAGTGGTGCGGCTATATATACGGCGCATCTGAAAACCTGACACAGAAAGGGGGGCACCCCCCCATAGGGGTCAATCCAAAGTTTTTCGATGGATTGAATTGTCTTATATTGGCTAATACGCTCATACGGTGATTTTATGCTTTTCCGCCAGATAGACCTTAACGCGCTTTTTGAGATGTCGGTTAATATGCTTATTTTCGCCTATTTGGAAGTCATAGACGAAAACGCTGTTATTCGCCCCTACGGCCTTTTTACGCAATCCGCGACCGAGCCTTTGCTTCGTAGGAGCGACATCTCCGCTTCCCATGACTAAAACGTCTATTTCGGGAATGTCGATTCCTTCCTTAAAGATGTCAGACGCGATTAAGACGTTAAAGTCGCCATTTCGGAAATCTGCGACCGCAGCGGCAATATCCTTAATGTCGGAATTGCCGTGAACCCACCTACTGCCCGAAATCGCGTTATGGAGCGAATCGCCGTGTGCGATGTGTCTGACGAGAATCAGCGTTGCCTCATTTGGGTGATTTTCGACTATTTGGCCGATTGCGTCTTGTAGGCGGTCATTCGTGCAATGCGCCCGGCAATACGCTTCCGCATACTCGTCATCTACGCCATTTCGGTCATCTACCTTCACCAGCTTGATAATCGGCTCTGCAACGTGTCCCGCCTCCTTCAGCGCGCTCATACTGACCTTGTAGACCAGCGGGCCAAGAGCGCCAACTATCTGTTGCCGGGTTTGGCCCTTTTCGGCCTTTACGCCTTCGGAGTCGAGTGCGTCGGCGCTGAAGCCAAAACGGAGATATGCGGAGCAGGCCAAAAGCGTGTCTTGGTAGCCTTTCGCCGATGCGCGCTGTGCCTCGTCTACGAAGACAGCATCCCAAGTCTGAAAGAACTCCTTCTCGGCCACTTTGACGCTATTGATGATTCCCACCGTTACGCGCCTCTCGGTAAACTCGCCTGCGCCGATTACGCCGATTGGCTCCTGTAGAAACTTGTGAAGCTCTTTGACGGTCTGCATCAGTAGCGCCTTGGTCGGCACGATGACCAGTATGCGGCCCTTTATGGCGTGAGCCATCATAGACATGATTACGGTCTTCCCGCCACCTGTAGGCACCTGAATGATGCCCCTACCTGCCGCTAGGGCCGCCGTAGCGGCCTCCAATTGGTAGTCGCGGGGTTCTACCCTACCCCCACAGGTGAGGTTTTTGGTGATTTTAGGACACTTCTGCATCTCCTCGACCTCGACCAGTCCCTTCTCTACGAGCTTGGGAAGTAGTCCTGCCGCGAAGGCGTGGCTGCGCTTTTGGTAGTGATTGTAAAATCCTGACCACCGCCCGCTCTTGTAGGCAGGTGAGAACCAAGGCTTCTCGGCCTTCACCTGTAGCTGCTTCGTCAGCAACTCGTCGATTGCCGGCGTGGGATTGTCCACGACTGCAACGTGCCTGTAGTTTTTGACGTAAATCATTTACACTGCGAGACTGATATAAGCTGCGAGAATACAGATTATGGTGAGTAGCGTGAAGCCGTGTTTACCTTCGTTGTTGTCGTTGTTCATTTGGTTCCTCCTTCGTTGTATTGATACTCTCATTGTATCATACTTTACCGCACCGCGTCAAGCCTGTAAGGCATAAAATCGTCATTTCTTTCGTACCTGACTGGCTCGTGGCACTTGGCGCAAGTCCAGTCTGCTCGCGGCCTCCTGTCACGCCTACGTTCATGGCCACGGCCACAGGAACACTCCCCTATGTAGCGCCAGTCTTCCCGGTGGAAATGCAGCTCGCACTTCTCTGACCAGCCGCTCGGCGACAGAGGCTCCAGCTCCATGTACATCTTCAGCCACTCGCTGCCGTGGTTGTCGTCCTCGGGCGTGAAGACGTGCGCGAGTTCGTGGTGGTACAAGTCCATGATTTGAGTCAGCGACTCGTTGACGAGGACGTGCCTCGCCAGCCGCATGAGCGGCTGGTCGTCTCCTTCCCATATCACGCAACCAGCATAGCCGGTGCCTGTGAAGACCCGGATAGGCACCTCCAGCCGAAAACCCAGATGGAACTCGGCTAAGTCAGACGCACGCTCCATGAGGTCTTCGATTAACTGGTCTACTTCCTGCTTGCTTCTTCGTTTCATGATATAATAAGTAATGACCGATTTTATCTTCAGCGCCTTCTTATGGCTGCACACCGAGGCTGCCTACCGCAAAGAGGAAATGGACTACCTGAAAGACCGCTTTCGGCCCTGCTACGTCGTCCAGAACCCCGTCAGCTTCTGCGTTGACCCATTCGACCAGACGCTGTTGTTCGTCTACTCGCCTCCCTTGTCATCCTCGCCTGCGCCGACCGCTGTCCCTATCAGGCCTGCACCATCGAACTCTCGGCTAGCTGCATCGTTCCGTAACGAGGCGACCTCGGTCGAGCGCGAGGCCAAGGCCCTCAGCTTACTCATATCGAAGCCGCGCCCCTGAAGAATACGACGCGCACCCTCGTTCTCACTTCCCCCTTGACCCTTACGCTTTCGCCGCCTCGCTTTCTTGGCAGCCTTGCGTCGAGCTTGGGATTTCGTTCTTGATGTTGAACCGTTCTTCTTCATTTTGACACCTCGTTCAAAGTATGACTCCAGATGAGAATTACTGTCCCCGGCCTCGCGTCCTGCTCCTGCCACTCGTCGAGAAGCTCGACACCGCGAGCGCTCGCAGCCCCGGCGCTCTCGCCCGGCTGGACGCTGACGAAGACCGAACGGTTCTCGATAACGTCCTGACGCACGGCATCCGCAGCCGCGTCCATTACGTCGTCAGCAAGCTCGCCCTCGGTGGTGTCGTGCGTGTAATCGCTCCGGCGCAAGTCCTCGTCGAACCCGTACCCGGAGAGTTCGCCTTGCCTGTCGATGTCGTCAGCAAAGCGCTGGTCGTCGGCCTCCACAATCTTGCCGCGAAGCTGGTCAGCCTTGCGCTCGACCTCGGCCTCGTAGGTCACTATTCGTACCGCTGTGTTACTTATCCTCATTGTTGATATCCTCCTCAAAAACTGACATCTGGGCACTCACGAGCGCGTGGCTCAGAGTGGTTAGTTGTGTGAGTGTCGTCATCTTGACGTGCGACTGGTAGTAGATAATTGCCAGCAGAACCAAACCTAGCCCCGTAGCGCCACGTTCAGCCACGACCAGTAGGGTGACTCCTATGCCTATCATTAGAGCCGTCCACGTCGTCGAGAGCGCCCCTGCGAGGATTCTTACGATATCATACATCTTCATCTTCATTCTCCTGTGTCTGAAAGCTGCCGCGCTCGGTAAAACTACGCAGGACGTTAGTCATGCGTTGCCCGCTCGCGTTCCAGCTTTCCAGCGTCACAGCAAACCAAGCCGCGTGAGCCACGACCACGAGGGCCACGGCTCCGTCAACGACCCGGCTTGAGTCGCCAAAGGTCAAGTGTAAAACCCCCGCCAACATGACGGCGTGTGAGAGTGGTGACGCGACGTAGCGCAGCGCAAGGCCGCCAAGCCTGTACGCGAGTTCCCCGCTGCGAATCACAGCGACACCTTGGCGCGCAGCGCGGCAGCGAGTTCACGCTCGCCAATCTCCAGCGCGAGACACACGGCCTTGCACGACAGGACAGGATGAAGCTCGTCGCCATTGTAGTCGTCGAACCAGCGGCGCGCAGCTTCGCGCTCGTGCGAGTTCTCGGGTCGCGATGCGTCGGCAATAGCTGACATCAAGAGCGAACGATACAGGCGATGCTCGCCGCTGTGCCCGGTCGCCGCTCGGCGCTCCTCAAGGGAACACTCGACGCTCGACGCGCCCGGCTCGACTACTTCGATTTGCAGAGACTCGTGCCTACTCATTGGAACCGGCCTCGGCGCGCAGGCGCGTTTCTTCGTCAGCCACGCGGTCGGTAGCGTAGTCTCTCAGGCGCTCATAAAGAACGCCGTCAGTGTTGTCGCCTTCGTCTTCAACCGTGAGTTCAATCCTCACGCTGTTGTAGTTCCCGACGTTGATGGTCTTGCCAAGTGTGTAGCTTACTTTCATATCAGTTACCTCCCTTCCGCTTCTGCTTCGCAGTGCGCGGCACCTTCTTCAGTTGCTTCTGGGCTTCTTTCCATGTCAGCCCAAACTTCTCAGCGACTGCGCGCATTACAGCGCCCTCGCCAAACTGTCGCCGCAGTCGAACCACGAGCAACTCAAACTTCTCCTGTGTCTCTCTGTCCATACGCTTCTCCTTCTTACTGGGCATCGTAGGTGCCAGTGGTTACGGTTATGTATTCGGTCGTGTCCGCTTCTTCGACGCACAGGGCGGTCGGCGTATTCAACGCAGCTTTCTCCCTCTCGCCTGTCTCGGCTTTGGCCCTAAGCTGCCATTCCTTCGCTGCGCGCTTGCCGTGCTTCTCAGTCCCCAGCAGGAACTTGAGCAGGTACGGATTGAACGCCTCAAGGTTGGACAGGTACGCGGTGAAGCGCACGAGACTCTTGAGCCGGTTCTTGGTCATCTTCAGGCCACGCCCACGCATGAGCTTGCCCAGCGCGCCAGCGTCGATACTCGGGTCGTCGGGTGAGGCGAAGCCGCGCATGTAGCCGTAAGGCGTGTGCCAGTCATTGTCTCCACCTCCAACGATGCCGGGCCGGGCCAGCAGTGCGGCCAGCGCCTCGGTCGCAAGCTCAGGCTTCAACCTGACAAGCTCACCGAACAGGCTCCGCAGTTTACGATTACCACTGTAGCGGTCTTCGCTGGTTGCGGTAGTAGCCGCTACTTCATCCTCGCCTTCCCTCATGCTACTCACACTCCGAGCAGCAAGGCACAAGGTCGCGTCGTTGATGCTTGTGTTCTTCGTCAGGTTCAGGACGGCACCGCTTTCGATGAGGTCGATGAACAGGTCGCCAGCAACCTCGCCGTGAGCAGCGCCGTGGACAACCTGCGCGCCTGCCGCCGAAACGAACTGCCGCAGGGCCACCAGCACCTTGTCGTCGAGCCACCGCTTGCCTTGGCACCGAACTTGGTACTGGAGACTGTCACGTTGCACGTCTGTCCGCATGGCAGGGTTAAAGAGAGCAGAACCGACGCTCAGCGGCACCAGCCCCTCGGTGACACCTCTGCCCCTTACGCTGGCGGTAACGTGGCTCAGAATGGCTCCTATGGCGACTGCAACGTCCTTGGCGACCTCGGTGGTCATCCTCGCATCGGCGCAACTCATCCTCGTGGTGGCGGAGTTTCTCTTGATGTAGCAAGCATAGTTCATCTTCTCAGCGTCCAGTCCAGTGAGGGACAGGAAGTCGATGATGACCTCGGCGGTCAGGCCGTACTCAGCAGCCTCGTCAAGGTATCGCTGCCGCAGAACGAACTGCTGCGCGCTCGGTGAGTCTGCCTTGAGCGCACCCGTCGGACACACAGCACCGAAGACCTTCCAGCAGGTGTTATCCTCGTAATAGGATGACAGGTAAGGTTCGTAGCTCTCGCTGGTATCCAAGTTGCCCTCAGCCAGCAGCCGGTCGAACTGCTCTAAGTATGTATGGAGAAAGCTCTCCCCGTAGCCGCGAGAGAACTGGCCGCCGCGCAGGTAAGAGGAACCGCTGTCGGGGTCGTACACAATCGGACGGCACTCGTCGCTGTTGACCTGAGTGAGTCCCTTGTGTAAGACGAGCGCGGAGATATCCATTCCTGCGCTCATGGCCTTGGCCACAGCGACGCAAGCAGCCGCAAGGCGCTCGGTCGGAATCTCCTCGTAAGTGCGGTAGAAGGTGACGACCGGGCCACTCCACTCCTGCCACGAGTCAGTGCTGGCGCAGACGGCAATCTCGTTGGCCGCAGCTTGGGCACGCCACTGGTCGGTGTCCGTAAAGCTACCATCCTCAGCACGCTCCATCTCAAAAAGAGGCTGCCAGTAGCTGGTCTGTGTTTTCGTGTTCTTCATCATATATAAGAGTATAGCGCAACCGGGGAGCCTTGTCAAGGCCCCCCGGCAACTTTATTTTCAGTCGAGCTTGGTTTTGGGCATTAATTCCCTAGCTTAGCCTAGCCTAGTCGAGCCTGAGCTTCATCCCCCACGGTATATTAGCAAGGTCGCAGCCGTTACGAGTCACGACCCACAACACCGGGAAGCTAGGCTGTTGCTTAGGGAAAGAACAGTAACCGTCAGTCAGGTAGATGGCCATCTCAGGCGACTCCAGCTTGCCCGCGTTGATGTCTTCAAAAGGCGCGTCAAAGCTCGTACCACCCCCTCCACGAGGTTTCACGGACTCAGCTATGCTGTCGCCCTTCCCGATGGTGTCGATAGGGTAGTGGACGCGTGTGTCTACGCTAACCACGTCGGTGCGGTCGGCGTATTCCTTCACTGCATCAATCTCAGCGCAGAACTGGTCGAGGTCTTCTTTGCCTACGCTAGCGCTGGTGTCAACGATGACCATGAGCTTGGTGTTCGTTTCTCCGATGAGCGACGGCAGGTAACACCCAGCGCCGTGCGACCGACGACTCGGACGCTTGTAGCTGTAATCTTCACGGGCCATTACGTCGATGGTGGTAGCGCGCAAGTATTCCCTCCAGTCCACCTGTGACCGGCGCTTGTCGATGAGCCTGCGGATGTCGCCCGGCACCTTGCCCTGCTCCTCGCTGGAGAGGTTGTCGAAAGCCGACTCGACCTTGGCGCGCATCTCGTCGATGTCGTCACCCTTGACCTCGCCGTGGTAATCACGCCATTCAGGCTCGCCCTTACCTTCACCCGGAGCTTCGCCTTGGCCGGGAGCTTGGCTGTCACTGCCTTCGCCCCCGCCCTCGTCGCCGCTCTCACTGTCGTCGTCGCTGTCCTCGTTATCTTTCTTCTCCTGCTCATCCTTCTGCTCCTGAAGCAGCCGGTCGTAAATGACCTCGGCGGTCAGGCCTCGGAACTCGGGGCGGTACAGTGCGCCCTCAGGCAGCCCCATGCCGGGCTGGTCGAGTACGATGCTGTTGATGCTGTAATCGGCAGCTTGGTTCCAGAGCGAGAAGTCACGACCTTCGACGCGCACTAGATGGTCGAGGGCCACGTGCAACACCTCGTGCAGAACAACGCCGCGCACGTTCTCGATTGCCTCGCCCAACACAAAGTCCGGGTCGTAAAACAGGTTCTTGCCGTCCACACCCATCGTCTTGAAAGGCAAATCCGTCCGCAGCACGAGGTTAAGCTCAAGGCCGATGACCCCGAAGAACTGTTGCGTTGCGAGCATACGAGCGCGTGCATCAGAGATGCGCTTCTCAGCGAGGTTCTTCTTCTCGGTCGTCACTTCTGTTTGTGTGTCTTTCATCATGTGTACTACTCTACAGGAGTTCGTCGGCGTTGTCAAGTGCCGTGTGCAATAAAGTTGCATACCCGTGCGCCACAAGGGCAAAGGCTACCTGAAGCATCGCGCTCACGCTTCCACCTCTAGCTCGACGATATCGACCTCAGCCACGGCCTCGTCAGCCACGATTTGCTCGTAAGTTTCACCGGCCAACTCAGGCGCAACTCGTACCACGCCAGTCCTGCCATTGACCATTTTGAGTGTAAATTGCATTATTCTCTCTGTCATTGTTCTTCTCCTGTTAAGTGGCAAGTTACGTCCGTAAATAGTGCTTCTGAAACCCCTGATTTTACTGGTCATAATTTTGCCTGTTTTGCATCTAAGCCACTCTAAGCCATTTTTCTCTCGCATGAGAGGTAGAGTGAGGGTCTAAATTATAATCGCTTAGAGAGCCTCCTATGCACCTCAATAGTGACCCCCGTTACCGCCGTGAGCGAGCAACTCACAGCGCGGGGGCCACCCGGAGATTACGAGATGATATCCACCAAGTCCGAAGCCGCCTGCGCGAACTCAGGCTCCAAGTCGATGAGCCGCTCGAAGACCTTGTAGCGCGCCGGGCTGGAAGACCAGTCAGCGCATCGGTGAAAATAGAGTCCGAACTCAGCGTCCAGTGTGCCGTAGAACTTCACCAAGTTCTTGAGGTGAGTGTCAGTAATCTTGCCCACCCTGTTGAACAGGGCGTTAGCTACTGCGCTCGCCGCTGCGAACTTCAGACTGGCCTCAGAGGCATCCCACTCGACTGCTACGCCATCCGTCAGCACCTTGACGGCATCCACCTTGTCGTACAGTTTCGTGTACGCTACAAGCTCGTGCGCCGCCGTGCCGACAGCCATCGCTGCCAACCGGAGCATCTTGGCGTAATCGGTCACAGGCTCCTCGCCGAACGTTGCGTTGAGAACCGTGTTGCACATCTCCCACGACCTCGGGGTCGCGAAGGCATCCACGTCGCCCTCAGGCACGACGTTGAGCATATCCGGTTTGGTATCGAGGTAGCCAACTACTTCCGAACGGAAACCGTTCTCGATGAAGTAGGGTCGGCTGGATTCGTTCCAACTCGGCTCGACGTGCAAGTGCAGCATTCGGTTCTTAGCCGGGGCCGACAGCCGGGTCACGTGGGCACCGTGGCTGGCCTTGTTAGCCGCGAGGATAATCCTCACGCCCTTGGGCAACCGGTGAGGGCCGACACGCCTCTCCTGCAACAACTGGAGAGCGACGTTCTGCATCGCAGGCACCGACGTGCTGAACTCGTCGATGAACAAGATGCACTCGTAATCTTCGTCGATGACCACTCCGTCAGGAGCCTTGACACCGATGAAAGGGATGTCGGAAGGCGCAACCCAGTCTATCTGCGTCGCGTCGTTGTCAGGGAAGCGCGGCAGGCCGCTGAGGTCGGTGGGTTCACGCGAGGAGAGGATTATTTCCCACTCGGGCAGGCCAAGCTCGTCGCTCAACTGGTGAACGATGCTGGTCTTGCCAATGCCCGCAGGCCCCCACAGGATGACCGGCAGGTCGGCTGCCATCAGTTCTGTCACCATGCTCTTTGCTTCTGTAATGTTTATGCTCATTGTTCTTCTCCGTGTTGTTGGTGGCCTAATCGCCACTTCAATCAGTATGCCTGAAACCCTATCGCTTGTCAAGGGCTGGGCAACATTTATTTTCACCTCTGTCGTCTGCTGCTGTACCGCCTCGCCAAACTCATCCCGCTACCACCGCAAGCGCCCGTGTGACGACTGTGACAAAGACGACAAGGGACACAATGAACATCACGAGCTTAACCTCGTTCGCCAGCACAGGTTTCACTGATTCAATCATACGAAGTTGAGCCTTGCGAGCCTCCTCTAGCTCCTCTACTCTCTCAGTCCTTATCTCTTCCATTAGCTCCTTGTCTGTCTTCATCTCCTCTATTAGCTCCTTGTCTGTCTTCATCTCCTCTATTAGCTCCTTGTCTGTCTTCATGCTACAGTCTCCATTGAGCTAGACACCCGCTCGCGAAGCTCCTTCAAGGCAGCCTCGTAGTCAGCGCTGTCGTGGCCGCTCTCGTTCTCAACGTCGTCGAGGGTTTCCCGCACGTCGTCGATGTTGATGGTAGACACGTCCGCGTCGTAGGTCAGCACTTGCATGACTTCGGTGTGGTCGAGCGCACGGATGACTCCACTGTCCTCCTCTTTGATTATGACCACGCAGTCTATGACCGCGCTGTCGATTCCGTCCTGTGAAAAGTAGTTCATATTTTTTCTCCCTCGTTGTTCATGGTGTTCTTCTCCGGGGTCGGTTTGCAGGGCGGGACTTGCGTCCCGCCCCAACGGCCAGCTAAGATGACAAAGGAGTATTCCCTGCCACTGATAAAGAGTATGCCTGAAACTTCAGGGCTTGTCAAGAGGTTTTGTACATTTATTTGCAGCGTGTCGAAAATATAGTACAAGTACCTGATTTCATTGGGCTTTTAGTCTACCCAACCGCGAGGTGCGTTGCGCTCGCGTTCAGGCGTGACGAGGTTGCAGTACTGGTCGTTGTTGTGGTTCAATAACTGAAGCCTGTACAAGCAAAGCGCGAGGTCGCGGTTGTCTTCCAGCAACGCCTCTGTCTGCGCCTCGCCCTCCGGGCCTTGCGCCATGAGATGCTCAAGGTATCGCAAGGTCGCCGCGCAACTCCACCGCAACGAACACTCCTTAGCTTCTGTCTGGTCGAGCGTGTCGTATACTTCTCGCGAGCAGGTCGTGAAGTTGCAGCCAGCCATTGCTGAAGCAGGCATCAGTAATGCGAGCGCCAAGGCCGTCAGCAAGATTCTCACCGTGCATCCCGGTCGAGCCATACGACCCAACCCACAAGGGCGGTAAGACCCACGCCCAGCAGGACGTATTGATAAAAAGTGACTTCTTCTGGACTCATAGTTGTACCCTCCTAGCTCGATAGTCGAGCGGTTCGTCGCGCTTCTTGGATTGCTTACACTTGTTGCAGTTTTTCAACATTCGTTGTCTACGTTCCCCGCGTTGACGTTTACCATGCCGTCACTCGCAGCTTCGACCAGCCGGTCAATAAGCTGGACGTGCGCGCCCGCGTATGCAGTGAAATCAGCAATGAGTTGCTGCGGGTGCGTCGAGTACACCACGCTAGACTCGTAATCCACGCAAGCCATGAACTCGTTCACCAGTGAAAGCAGAATGAAGTTCACGCTGCCCTGTAGCTCGGGGTTGTTCAGGTCTTCGATGTCTTGTTCGTATCCATCATAAAATTCACTCATGTTTCTCCTTCTCCTTGCGGCTGCCAGCCGCCGTTATCGTCATAATTGTAGAACTCGTATTGCCTGTCTCCAATATCCAGCCATGCCACCGTGCCGTCCTTACAGTCCCGGTGGTGATGAAACTTCAATGTCAGGGTATAGGCTTCTTCTTCATAAGTCAAAGTCCAGAAGCCGTCGAACTCGTTGTACACGCAGTCTTGCCCGTACTCGTCTATCAACTCCATGTTCTTCACTACGAATAAGCTCATATCAATACCCTACCACATCCGTTACGGCGTGTCAACTACCCGTCTGCAATCCTTGCACAGGCTCACCCATACACGGTCGCCTGTCGTGGCCGACGTACCCCAGAACATTCCGGCGAACGGCTGCCAACAGGCCTCGCACCACGCGCTGATGCGCGTAGGGCCGTGCAGGTCGAGCAGGCCAGACGTACAGCCTAGCCGCCCCAATGCTCGCAGGCGGTCTTTCACAGCGCGTGACCACAAGCCGGACAACATTCTGGTGCTATGGCCTCAGTCGTCAACTCTTTCTGCTCGGCGACAGGTGTCACCATCGTTAGCTCGGCTAGATGGCAGTCAGAGAAATGTCTCCAGTGTTCGGTGAAGACGTGCGCACGAGCGCCTACGGTGTTGATAACCACAGCCAGCCCACGAAACTTTTTACCCTTGACAATGTCGCCCGGTTCTACTTTTCCTGTAATCATGGTGTGTCCCTCCTTGTTCTCGTAACGAATCGGTGGCCGCAGGCTGTACAGGTCAGCACGGTGCCGGGCTGCAACTGAAATGCTGCGCCCTTGCACTTGGGGCATGGCGTGGCTACCACGACGCTGCTTCCTTGCGGCGTATGGCCGCCAGCTTGCTCTTGCGGTTCTTCTCCACACGGCGACCAGCAGGCACGTCGAAGACCTCGCGGCTCAACTGCTTGCTGCGCTTCAGTGCGCGCTTCTGTTTGTCTGTTAATTTGTTCCTCATGATGTATACGAGTATGCCTGAAGGCTCATGCAATGTCAAGTCCTCAGGCAAACTATTTTCAGTTGCAGGTTCGCTCCGCTTTGTACGGCTGACCGATACCCAGTTGCCTTAGCACCCTGATGTCTGTCCTGTTGACCTTGCCGTCGCGGTTCAGGTCAAATCGGCTGAACGCACACGCCGAACGCCTGTCGGCTTCCAGCGATATGACGTGAGGGAACGGTACGCCTACGCATACCCCGCCGTCACAGTCATAGCCTGCGCTCTTGCACTCTATCGTCCCCGCCGGGCTGGATGACGCATTGGCAAAGCTGAACGCTGCCAGCACGATGCCCACCGCAATGGTTGTTTTTAACACTCCTATCAGTAAATCCTTCATCAGTATATCCTCCTTTTGTTAGTTGACGTACCAGCTACAAGCTAAGCACGTAGTTAATATTATAGCACACAGTACCCAGTTCAACACGGTTTCTCTCATTGTTGCACCTCCTCCTCTCACTGTCAAATCAATGATAGCAGGTTACGCACAGGTTATCAACCCCTATTTCGGCTTTATTTGCACCCCCACGGCCACGGCGTTGCATCCTCACCCCCACGGCCACGGCGTTGCATCCTCACCCCCACGGCCACGGCGTTGCATCGTAACACCGCGCACCCGCGCACCCGCGCACCCGCGCACCCGCGCACCCGCGCACCCGCGCACCCGCGCACCCGCGCACCCGCGCACCCGCGCACCCGCGCACCCGCGCACCCGCGCACCCG
>Ga0114933_10000836_pt1 | contig 36046 bp, 35 predicted proteins | sample 4SBtaG_FD_89691 | JGI IMG/M metagenome (GOLD analysis project Ga0114933, IMG submission 89691) | Deep subsurface microbial communities from Kolumbo volcano to uncover new lineages of life (NeLLi) - 4SBTROV12_W25 metaG | ecosystem: Environmental > Aquatic > Marine > Volcanic | place: Kolumbo... | reverse complement strand
TGAGCGGCACCTACGTTCAGCAGGTCGACCTCACGCCGCCCGCTGAGGTGCCGCCCTTACGGAGGGCCGCGTGACGCTCAGTGTGAGAGTTACACCCATTCGGAAGTGGTTCTTTGCAGCCTTCGATCCACGGGCGCGTCCCCATCCTTCGGCGAGGTTCAGGCAGGCCGAGTCGGCGGCCCGCAGGCACTGGTCCTTGAGGTGCGAGCGTCTGGCTGGCCACTTCATGCGAGCGACCCGTTCGTTGACGGACTTGGCGAGGAGGTAGACGTCGGTTCGTTCGAAGGGGAAGTAGGAAGAGCAAGACGAAGTGGGCACGAAGGTGTCCTCCGGGGCCGGGGGGTGGCCAAGCCGGCCCTTCGCCTGCGAAGAGGGCCGGCGCAGGCCGCCCCCCGGCTGGAGGAGGACGCCGAGTGCCCACGGAGTCGCCGGGCGTCCTTGACCGATCCCGATCCCGATCCCGATCCCGATCCCGATCCCGATCCCGATCCCGATCCCGATCCCGATCCCGATCCCGATAAAGGGACGAGGATGGTCCTCCTCGAACCCACCGGCGATGGCAACGTCGCGCGCCTGCTCGACCAGGCGCTGCCCGATCTGCCAGCGGGTGCCTCCGTCCTCGTGAAGCCGGACTGGAACGCTCGCGAGGAGCCGAAGCCGGGGGAGAACACCACGCCGGACTTTCTGCGTGCGGTGCTGCGCTGGCTCGAGTCCAGAGGGGTTGCCCACGTCAGCCTCGCCCACAGCAGCCTGCTGACGCCGCCGGATGTGCCGTACACGAGCTTCATGGACCTGGTCGAGATCGCCGGCTGCGTCGAGCTCATGGAGGACTTCCCGCACCTGAAGCTCGTGGACCTCGAGATCGAGCCGATGCGTCTGCGCAACGGCTTCCTGGTGCCCCAGGCGCTCGAAGAGCACGACATCGTGATCAACTGCGTGCGGCTCAAGACCCACATGGGCACGCAGATCGCGGTGGCCTGCAAGGGCTTGATGGGCCTGCTCCCGGACAGCGAGCACCTGCGCATGCACCGGGACGGCGTCGACGGGCTGCTTGCGGAGCTCGCCCAGACCATCACGCCGACCTTGTCCCTCGTCGAGGCCGACGTCGGCATGGAAGGGGAGGGGCCTCACCACGGGAGTCCCGTCGACTGCGGCTTCGTATTGGCCGGGGACGACCTCTACGAGCTGGACTGCACCGCCGCGCGGCTGATGGGCTTCGACCCATCCGAGGTCGCCCACCTCGCCGCCCAGGATCGCAGCCCGCCGGACCTGGCCGAGGCCTTCGCGCCCTACGTCAAGAGCTTCGAGCGCCCCAAGGGAGCGATCACGGTGGCCCGGGCCGTACGGGTGCTCCCCGGCGACTCCTGCGCGACCTGCCACGTGGCGGCCAGCAGCCTGCTCGAGCACGTGCAGATGAAGGATCTTCCTGGCCTCGCCAAGGCCCTCTTCGTCGACGGCGTGGACGTCTACATGGGCCACCAGCCAGAATCCCGTGGCCCCACAGACACGCGCTCGGTCGCCATCGGCGAGTGCGCCCGCAGCTTCGCCGAGGCCCACGGCATCCCCCTCGTCGAGGGCTGCCCGGTTCGCGCCGAGCAGGTCCGGTCGGCCCTGGTGGAGGCCTTGAAGGGATGAAGGTCCTCGTCGCCGGACACGACAGCCCGCTGGGACGACGCGTCGTCCTGGGCCTGCAGGATCGTCACGAGCTGGTCCTCCACGAGGCCGTCGACCGCTGCACTCCGGACCGCTGGGGCGACCACATCCAGGGCGTCGAGGTGGCCGTCAATCTGGCCGAGCGCTGCCAGGCCCCCGAGCCGGAGGTCCTGGAGGTCGTGCTCAAGGGGACCCAGTCGCTGCTGCACGGCTTCGGCGCCTACGGGGCGCCCCGCCGGCTGATCCATCTCTCCACCGCGCTCATCGGCGCAGGCACCCCCGACGAGCCCGACGTCGACCCCAAGAGCCACGGCAGCGCCTGGCTGGCCTGGAAGTCGGCGGCCGAGGCCAGGGTGAACCACTGGACCCGCCGCACCGGCGTCGAGGCCGTGGTCGTTCGCAGCGGCCACCCCTTCGGCGCCGTGGGCGTCGACGGACCGCTCACGGGCTGGCTGGAGGCCGCCGCGGCCAGCGCCGAGAGCAGCGGCCGCTTCGCTGTCGAGCACGCGGACGTGGCCCTTCCATTCGTGCACGTCGACGAGCTGGCTCGCAGCATCGTCGCGCGGGTCGACGGCGAGCCGATGCCCGGAGAGAAGAACCTGGTCGCGAACCTGCACCGGGTCGACGCCGTCGGCTTGCTGGCGTCCCTCGGCCAGGTCCATCGCAAGCTCTGTCAGCGTACCGAGCGCAAGCCGGTCCTGGTCACACCGCGGACCCCTCTCGGTGAGCGGCTCCAGAAGCTCGTTCGCCAGGGCGATGAGCTTCCGCGCTCCCCCAGATACCTTCGCAGAGCACCCATTCGCAGGCTCGACCCGACCTGGGCCGAGGCCTATGGCCACAGGGGCCTCGACGAAGTCGTAGAGGCGCTCGTCGGCGGCGCTTGCTAGACTGGGGACTTCAGCAAGGTCAGTGATGTTCGGGCTCTTCGCCTTCGGATGCTTCGGCTTCGACCAGATTCCGGAGCCCCCGGGCAAACCGGGGAGGCCCGACTCTGCGCCGGTCTACGACGACACCGGCGAGGGCATCAAGGACTGCGAGGCGAACCGCTTCGACCTCCTCGGCCAGGACTGGAAGCTGCCGCCCGGCTTTCCGGAAGGGAGCTTCGACCTGCCCTATGACACCAGCTCGGAGTCCCCGAACTGGGTGCTGATGGACCTGGACGGGGACCTCGCGCAGGAGCTGGTCGTCACCTACTGGGAGGGTCTCGCCGGCGTCGGGACCTCGCGCTGGCTCGTGTATGACGACGAGGCGGACGGCTTCGCGGGCACGGCGACCGACTGGGCGCTGCCGACCGGCTTCCCGGAGAACACCTTCCAGTACGCCTACGACACCTCCTCGGAGTCGCCGAACTGGGGCCTCGCGAGCGTCGACAGCGACGACGTGCCCGAGCTGGTGGTGACGTCCTACGATCCGATCCCGGAGCTGGGCTCCAGCGCCTGGCGGGTCTTCGCGAACGAGGGCACCGGCTTTGCCTCCTCGGGCGTGGACTGGTCCTTGCCCACGGGCTTCCCCAGCGGGACCTTCAACCAGCTCTCGGACAGCAGCTCGGAGTCCCCCAACTGGGTGCTGCTCGACGTCGACGGTGACGGGGACCGCGACATGGTCGGCACGGAGTACGACGGCATCGACGGCCTGGGGGACACCCGCTGGCTGGTCTACAGGAACGAAGCGGGCTCCTGGTCGCCGAGCGGCGACACCTGGAACCTGCCTTCGGGCTTCGCGGGGGGGGAGTTCAGCACGCACTACGACCGCTCGACCTCGAGCTCACCGGACTGGACCCTCGCGGACCTCACGGGGGACGGCGTGCCGGAGCTCGTGGTCAGCTGGTGGGAGGGCTTCGAGGGCGTCGGCTCGACCCAGTGGATGGTCTACCCGCCGGATCCCGAAGGCGGCTTCCAGGCGGTCAGCCAGTCGTGGAGCCTGCCGGAGGCCTACCCCGAGGGCACCTTCCGGCTGGCCTGGGACACCTCCGCGGACGGCATGGACTGGTCGCTCCTCGACCTGGACGCGGACGGGGCGCTCGAGCTCGTCATCCACCGCGAGACGCACAGCGGCAACGCGCCCACGGTCGGGACCACCAAGTGGCTCGTGCACGACAACATGGGCACGGGCTTCGCCAAGGCGCCGGACAACTGGGTGCTGCCGAACGGCTACCCGGACCAGACCTTCCCTGCGGCATCCGGTAGCTCGGACGTGGCTTATGTGCTGAGGGACCTGGACGGCGACAGCCTGACGGACCTCGTCGTGACGCGGCGCTCGGACCTTGAAGTGGTTGGCGAATCGCTCTGGCTGCACTACCCGGCCTTGTGCGACTGATCCTCCTCTTGGCCTGCGGCCCGAAGCAGCCGCCCGAGACCGCGCCCGAGTCGCCGCTGGAGCGCCTCGCGCTGGAGAGCGACGGGCAGGAAGCGGTGGCCTGGCGCTTCCACGGGGATCGCGCCATCGCGGTCGATCTGCTCGGCGAGGACGCCGTCGGAGCCTGCGAGGCCGCCCTGGCCGAGGGCTACGACACCTGCGCGATCCGCCTGGCGGACTGCGCGACCGTCATCCTCACCTCCTCCGAGGGCGGCGAGCTGACCGTGGTCCTGGACGCCGGCGGCTGCAGGAACGCGCTCGGCGAGGTGCGCTGGCTGGTCCTGGACGAGGACAAGGCGCTGCCCCCGAAGAAGGTCCCTTGATCCTCGTCACGGGGGCGACCGGTCAGATCGGCTCCCGCGTCGCCGAGGCCCTCGCTCGACGCGAGGAGGTGCGCTGCCTCGTCCGGAACCCCGACAAGCCCGGGGCCCTCGACTTCGACGTCGAGGTTGTCCGGGGCGACGTCACCGACGCGGACAGCCTGCAGGCGGCGGTCCGTGGCTGTCGGGCGGTGGTCCACTGCGCCGGTGTGGTCAGCTACTGGGACCGGAACGCGGCCTGGCAGGAGGAGGTCAACGTCGGCGGCACGCGCAAGCTCCTGGACGCCGCGGCCGAGGCCGGGGTCGAGCGCTTCCTGCTGACCTCGTCGATCGCGGCCCTGGGCTGCGTCGAGGGCGACGGCATCGGAGACGAGACGACCCCCTTCAACATGGGCGACGTGCCCTACTGCGCGACCAAGAAGGCGGCCCAGGACCTCGTCCTCGGGGACACGCGCCTGCGGGGGGTCGCCGTGAACCCCGGCATCACCTTCGGCACCCACGACCTGCACCGGAACGCCGGTCGCATGTGCCTCCAGGTCCACTCCGGCGGGCCTCCGGGCGTGCCTCCGGGTGCCACGACCGTGGCCGCGTTGACCGACGTCGTCGAAGGTCACGTGGCGGCGCTGTACCGCGGAGAGCCAGGAAACGCCTATGTCCTCGGGGGCCACACGCTGTCCTTTGCGGAGCTCTTCCAGGCGGTCGCCAGCGTCGTCGGCAAGCCAGCGCCCACGCGCGTGCTGCCCGAGTGGTTGATGCGGGCCTACGGCGCAGCGCTGCTCGTCGGCGCCGCGGTGACCGGCAACGAACCGCCCATCACGCCGACCCTGGCGCGGGTCTCGGCCCGGAATCGGAAGTACTCCTCAGCCAAGGCCAACCGGGCCCTCGGCTATTCGCCCAAGCCCCTCGACGAGGGCATCCGCGACTGCTGGGAGTGGTACCTGGAGCGCGGCTACGCGTCGGAGATGGCGTAGGTCCCCGCCGCCACCCCGGGCACGACCCAGGTGCGCTCGGGCAGGGAGACCACGAAGCCTGACTGGCGCGCGTCGATGCGCTCCAGCGTGCGGCCCTCGAGGGTCTTGACCTCGGCCATGGGTTCCTTGGCCTCGAAGGGCTGGCCCGGGCGCACCAGGGCGTGAAAGACCCCGGCCTGGCTGACGCGAGGTCCGGACTCGCGACGCCAGGGCCCGTCGGGCAGGCGCGTCGAGTGCCTCTCGGCGGGCCGTCGACAGACCCCGAGCTCCGTCAACACGCCCAGGGCCGCCTGGGTGGCCACGTCGATGGCGCCGGGGTCGAGGTAGAGCCGCGGCCCGGACTCGATGGTCACGGCGGGGATGTTGAGCTCGTTCGCGACCGCCCCCGAGAGCGACTGGTCCAGGTGGTACTTGAGGTAGCGCTCGTGGGGGTACTCGTGGAGCACGGTCAGGCCGGTGGCGCCCGCCAGCTCGGCGGTCTTCTTCTCCAGGCTCTTGCGCTTGCGTGCGCTGCCCCGGACCACCCGGTCGATGATGGCGTAGGGGATGCTGGCCGGGGCGTCGGCGTGGACGTCGATCAACAGGTCGGGGTGGCGCGCGCACAGATCGCCCCAGAGCACGTGGGCGAGGCGCTCCGCGGGGCCTCCTCGGGCATCGCCCGGCCAGACGCGGTTCAGGTCGCGACCGTCCGCGGGCACGGTCCGGCTGCGCTGGATCAGCCCTTCGGGGTTCAGGCTCGGGTAGAGGTGGACCGTGCCCCGAAGGAGCAGGCGCTCGAGCCGTCCGGCGAGCTCGTGGACCACGCCGACTCCGGTGGCCTCGTCGCCGTGGACGTTCGCGGTGACCGCCACGGTCGGGCCGGCTTTGGGCGCGGTGAAGGTCAGGACGGGCACCTCGCGAGGGCCTCGACCGGTGCTGCTCGGGAGCTTGAGGAAGGCGAGGGACTGCGGCATCAGATCACACGGTAGACCGCGAACTTGAGGTACCGGCCCTCCGGGAAGCTCGCCAGGGCGGCGTGGTCCGAGGCCTGGCCCCCGTCGTAGAGCAGCTGCAGGTCACGCTTGGCCTTGCGCGCCCCCTGCTTGCAGGCGTTGTGGAAGTCGCGGGGGCTGACCTCGCCCAGGTTCAGCGCTGCGATGAGCCAGCCGCCCGGCTCCAGCACGCGCACACAGGCGGCGACGATGCGGCCGTAGTCGTTCTTGGCCGACCAGGGGCCGGCCGGCCCGTGGCTGAAGCTCGGCGGGTCGAGGACCACCCGATCGAAGCGCGCGCTCTGTCGGCGCAGGCGGTCGAGGACCTTGCGCACATCGTCCGCAATGAAGCTGTAGTTCGCCGGGTCGAGCTCGTTGGCAGCGAAGTTCGCCTCGGCGCGGTCGAGATAGGCCTCGGAGAGGTCGACGGTCAGCACCTCGGAGGCGCCGTTGAGCGCTGCCGCGACCGAGAACATGCCGGTGTGGGCGAAGAGGTTCAGCACTCGCTTGCCGCCCCAGTAGGGCTCCAGCCAGGCCCGGTTGTCCCGCATGTCGGTGTAGAGGCCGATGTCCTTGCCGTTACCGGGGTCGACCAGGCAGGCGACACCTCGCTCGGTGACCCGCACGGGCGCGGTCGGTGCGCGCCCCCTCAGGAGCTCATCGCTGTGCTCGTTGCGCCGGGTCTCCCGGGGGTCGGGCCTCCACGCCAGGAAGACCCCGCGTGGGCTGAGCTTCTCGGTGACCCAGTCGGCCACGACGTCCGCGAGGCCGCGCAGCGAGGGGCTGTCGAGGGTGATCGTCACGAAGTGCCCGTAGACATCCACGCGGATCCCCGGGAGCCCGTCGTTCTCTGCGTTTGCGAGCCGGTAGGCGGTGGTCTCCGCGTCGAGGAGCTCCTGCCGGAGCGCCCAGGCGGCGTCCAGCGCTGCCGGGATCTCCTGGCGGAAGAGGCGCACGGCGATCCAGCCGTCGTCCCAGATCCCGGAGCCCAGGTCCTGGCCGTCCCGCGAGGTGATCCGCACCTTCTGGCCGCGGCCGAGGCGCTTGGGTCGCTTCACGACCTCCTTCGGGTAGACCCAGCAGAATCCCTGGCGCAGCCATTGCTCCGAGTAGCCGTCCACCACGATGGTCGCGCTGCCGGGCTTCACTCGTGCAGCCACTGTACGAAGTCCCTGGGGATGCGCTCGACCTCCTGGAGCGTGGCGACCAGCGCTGGGTTCGACTCGGCGCGGTGTGGGCTCACGAACTCCCAGACGATCTCGCCCTGCCGGGTGATCTCGAAGGCGTACCCGGCGTCGGTCACCGTGACCAGCGTGTTCCCGCCGTCCAGCCGCTGCACGGCTCCACAGGTCTCCGAGAAGAAGGGCGCATCCGTTCCGCCGTCGTACACCCAGGACTCCTCGCCGCTGCGCACGTCGAGCTCGACGATGCGGCTCCGTCCGCTCTCCACCCCGTTGTCGAAGAGCAGCAGGGTGTCCGGTGCGACCATCTGGCTGTCGTGCTGGCGGTGGAAGTCGCCTCCCAGCGCCCAGGTGAGGCGCTCGTCGTCCGGGTTCAGCACGGCGATGATGCTCAGCTCCCGGATCGACACGAGCACGTTTCCAGCGCCGAAAGCCGGGTGCGAGCTGGAGCCGTCCAGGACCCGCACGGTGTTCGTGTGAAGGACGTCCGGGCTCAGCGAGACCCCGGACGCCAGGGCCGGCGCGCTGCTGATGACCGACGTGAGGACGCTGGCCTCGCGCAACATCGTGCCCTCGGCGCTGAGCCAGGTGACGTGGTCGTCGACCATCCAGTCGGGGTCGTACTCGCGGACCTTGCGGGTCAGCACCACGATGCTGCCGTCATCGAGGACCTGGAGGTCGTGGTGGTCCTGCTGCGCGTGCACCCAGACCAGCTCGCTGTCGCGATCGATCTTCACCAGTCCGAGGCCGTCGTAGATCGCGAGCAGCGATCCATCGGGGAGCAGGTGCACCCTGCGCCACCAGGTGCTGTTGACGTTGTCGCGCGCGTCCGGGCCGAAGGCGTCGGCGTAGTCCATCTGCCAGCGGTGGAGGACCCGGCCGTCCATGTCCATGAGCGTCGCCTCGGCCGCATGCCCACTGGTGTACAGGTTGAGCCCGTCGATCGCCGCATCGGTGTGGACCGTCACGCCCGACCGCTCCATCGCCGGGGTGACCCCGTCGAGGTACCCCATCGCCTGCAGCTGGGCGACCATGTCGGAGTTGGCTCCGGTGGTCCAGCGGCCGGGCGGGTCTGTCGCCGCTGCGGCGCCACCGAGCAGGTATGCGAGCGTCACGACCGGGACGGCGAGGTTGATCGACGGGTTGGTGTAGTGTCGAGCCATGGAGAGTACCGGCAGCGCCTTGGACCGGACCGGGCTGCAGGTGGACTTCTACCTGCTGGTGCTCGGCGCGGTCTATCACGCGGACGGCCTGTGGGGTGAGGCCACCTTCGACCTGTACCCGCGTGTGTTGCCCGAGGGCGGCGGCTACCTCGTCGCGGCCGGCATCCACGAGGCGGTCGAGGCCGTCCTGTCGATGCGCTTCACGGAACAGGACATCGAGTGGCTTCGAGGCCAGCGGGCCTTCAAGGACGCCGGCGCCGGCTTCTGGTCCAGCCTGGAGTACTTCGGGTTTCAGGGCGACATCGACGCGGTGCCCGAGGGAACGGTCGTCTTCCCCGACGAACCCATCGTGCGCGTTACCGCCCCGCTGCTGCAGGCCACCCTCGCCCAGACGCTCCTGCTGCAGAAGATCGGTCACGGCACCGCCATCGCGACGCGCGCCGCACGCATGGTCGACCTGGCCGATGGACGGCGCTGCTATGAGTTCGGGAGCCGTCGCATGCCCGGGCCCGAGGGGGCCTTGCTGGCCGCCCGTGCGGCCTATGTCGGGGGCTTCTACGCCACGAGCAACGCGCTGGCGGCGGCCTCGCTCGACATCCCCGCGATGGGGACCTTGTCCAAGGGCTTCTTCGCGGCCTACGGCGCCGACGACCGGGCGCTCGAGGCCTTCTCGATCCACTTCCCAGACGTCGGCTTCGTCAACCTGCCGCCCGGTCCCGCCTTCGAGGCGGTCGGCCGCCTCGAGCCCTACCGGGAGATCCTGCGCATCGTGCGTGTGGACAGCGACAGCCTGGAGTCCGAGGCCCGGAAGGTCCGGCAGGCGTTGAACCGCCTCGGCATGGAGAAGGTGCTGCTCCTTGGCAGCGGGAGCCTCGACGAGGCGGCCATCGCCCGCATCGCCGCGAACAACGCGCCCCTCGACCTGTTGGGCATCGGCAAGCAGCTGGTGCGCGGTCTGGATGGCACCAGCGTCGTCTACCGCCTCGCCGAGATCTGGCGAGGGCCGGATCCCGAGCCCGCGTTGCACGAGGGCGGCGCCAAGTTCCCGGGCCGCAAGCAGGTCCTTCGCTTCCCGGACCACGACGTCCTGGCCCACGCGGACGAGGCCTTCGTGCTCGAAGCGGAGGGGGGGCGCCCGCTCCTGGAGCCGCTGGTCGAGGCCGGCGAACGCGTCGGCGAGGTGCCGCACCCCTCGGAAGGGCAGGAGCGCTGTCGTGCCGAACTCGAGGCACTCCCCGAGGGGGTTCGGGCCTTCCCGTGTACAGCAGGTTGGCCGGTGCGTCTCACCGATCGCCTCAGCGCGTTGTCGCTGGGCTAGATCTCGGGGGCGCGAATCGAGACGACCGTCGTCCCGGTGACCACGAAGTCTCCGAGCTTCACCGGCGCCACAGGGTCGACGCGGCGCAGGGGCTGGCCGTCCGTGTAGATGTACGTCGGGCAGCGGTCGTGCAGGGCGCGCAACGTGCAGGTCCCCTGAGGGCCGACCTCGACCGCGGCCTGGCGGCGTCCGGCGAGGGCGCGGTCCAGGGTGAAGCCACCCTCGCGGGCGCGGGCGGCGCGAGGACCGCTGCACCAGCGGATGTTCTCCTGGCCGCGGCGGTCGGGCAGCGCCAGCCCGGGGTGGTTGGGCTCGCGTCCGAGCTCGGTGGTCTGGCCGAGGCCGACGCCGAGGCGGTGCTGGGTGTCCGCGACCAGCAGGCCGGCGTAGGGTCCGTTGCCGAGCTCGTGGAAGGTCACGCCGCCGCTCGGAGTGCTGATGACCATGCCGTGGCGCAAGCGAGTGGGCGTGTTGGTCGGCACGGCGCGGCCGTCGATGCTGATGCCCGTGGTCAGCGGCGTCATCTTCACGCCGTCGTTGCTGATGTCGACGCGCAGCACCGAGTGGTCGGAGCGGTTGACCCAGCGGGCCTCGCGCTCCTGGAGCAGGTCGTAGGTGTAGCCGGCGACGACCTCGGCCATCGGAACGGCCGGAAGAGCCAGGCCGGCCATGACCAGGTCGACCTCGGCCGCGGCGCCCAGATCGAGGATGATCGTGTTGCTGCCGCTGGGCTTGGACTCGACGGCGCGGACCTCGGTGATGGCGCGCTCGAGGGCCTCGGGCGTGCCGACGATCATGCCGTGGCCGGACTGCTGCCAGTCGTAGCGGTCCTGGGGCGCGATGTGGTAGCTGGACAGCCACAGGCGCGCCGGGTCAAGCACGGGCAGCGAGTCCACGACGTTGCGCAGCTCCTGCGAGCCGGGGCGGAAGCCCTCGAAGAGCAGGATCGGGTCAGGCGGCAGCGGGGGGAGCGGCTCGCCCTTGCGGATGCGGCAGAGCGTGCGGTTCTTCACCGCTTGGCTCACCTGGGTCGGGATCCAGCAGCGGGTGCGGCCGACGGCCCGGTAGCAGGCGATGTCGCCGGTGATGCCCTTGAGCTGGAACTGCCCGACGGACTCGAAGGGCATCTCCGCCTGGTTCATGCAGATGCGGCTGGACTCGGCGAACCAGAACTCGCCCGCGGGGGTCTTCGAGTTGATGCGCGCGGCCAGGTTCACCGCCTCGCCGAAGGCGTCGCCGTCGATCTCCTCGACGTCTCCCGTGGCGCAGCTGACCCGGATGACCAGCGTTCCGGCCTGGGCCACCTTCTCGACCACGTCGAGGCCGGCGCGTGCGGCGTCCGTGGCCGAGTCGAAGAGCGCCATGTAGGCGTCGCCCAGGGACTTGACGATCCGACCGCCGCGGCGCGTCAGGATCGGGTGCACGAACTTTTCGTGCGCGGCCAGCAGATTGCGCAGGCCCTCCCGGTCCGCACGGGACACCGACGCGGTGTAGTTCGCCATGTCGGTGAAGAGGACGGTCCGCGTCGCGGTTGCCAAACCAGCTCCCTGAGCGGTGGAGGCGCAGGATATCACCCTGGGCGCCGCCCGCACCTACGGGCATCGAGGAGGACTCCAGCATGATTCCGCGCAGCCGCTTTGCGCCCTCACCGACCGGCCTGCTCCACGTCGGAGGCGCCCGCACGGCGCTCTTTGCGTACCTCTACGCGAAGAGCGCATCGGGGCGCTTCGTCTTGCGCATCGAGGACACCGACCGTGCGCGCTCGACCCAGGCCTCGGAAGACGCGATCCGCGAGGACCTGCGCTGGCTGGGCATCGTGCCGGACGAGGGTCCGGAGGCCGGAGGGCCCGGCGCGCCGTACCGGCAGTCCGAGCGTCTCGACAAGTACAACGACGCCGTCGAGCGCCTGCTCACCGAGGGAAAGGCCTACCCGGCCTGGGAGACCCCCGAGGAGCTCACGGCGATGCGTGAGGCCGCGGGCAAGGAGGGCTTCAAGTACCGGCGGCAGCCCGATCCGGCCCCGACTGAGGGGCGCACGCCGGTCGTTCGCTTCGCGGTGCCGATGGAGCGCGGAACCATCGGCTTCAACGACGACATCCTGGGCGAGCTCGAGGTCGACATCGACGAGGTCGACGACTTCGTCATCCGGAAGGCGGACGGCTTCCCGACCTACCACTTCGCGGTCGTCGTCGACGACGAGCACATGCAGATCACCCAGGTGCTGCGGGCCCAGGAACACTTCAAGAACACACTGAAGCACCGGCTGTTGTACGAGGCCCTCGGCTGGGACGACCGCTTCCCGGGGCACGGCCACATGCCGATCATCTTCTCGATGTCCGGCGGCAAGATGAGCAAGCGCGACAAGGCCAAGGCCGCACGAGCCGCCGCTCGCGAGGCGGGCCTGGACGCCCCTGGTCTGGCTGCGGCCGCGGGCCTCGACGAAGAGACCGCTCGGCGCTTCCTCAAGAAGAAGACCGACGAGGTCTCCGTGGCCGTCGCAGTGGCCGCCGCGGTGGGCTGCGAGCTTCCCGAGATCGACGTCGAGGACTTTCGCCGCGCCGGCTACCTGCCCGAGGCCCTGGTGAACTTCCTGGCCTTCCTGGGCTGGAACCCGGGGGTCCGGGACGACGAGGGCAAGGAGCGCGAGATCTTCTCCCTCGCCGAGATGGAGTCGCTCTTCACCCTGGACCGGGTGGGCAAGACGGCGGCGCGCTTCGATCGCGACAAGCTGCGCTGGATGAACGGCCAGTACATTCGGGCCGCCAGCGTCGATCGGCTGGTCGTCGCTCTCGACGACTGGCTGGGGCGGAACCCGGAGTCCTGGCTCGCCGACGAGAGTGCCGAGCGCCGCCGTGAGCTGGTGGCCCTCTTCCAGGAGCGGTTGACGACCCTGGGCGACCTGGAGGACGCGGCCCGCTACTTCCACGAGCGCCCCACCGACTGGGGCCCGGCCAAGGCCGTCAAGAAGCACCTCCTCAAGGGAGACGGCCTGGACCGGCTGGCTCACGCCGGGGAGGTGTTGGCCGGGGCCGAGTGGACGGAGGCCGGGCTCGAGGCGGCGCTCGTCGCGGCCGCCGACGGGCGCTACGAGGGGCGCCTCGGCAAGCTCGCCCAGCCCATCCGCGTGGCCGTGACCGGCGGTCCGGTCTCGCCGCCGATCTACGGGACCCTGCTGGGTATCGGACGCGAGGAGGCGCTCGCGCGGATCGCGGCCTGCCTCGACCACTTTCGCGATTGACTCATTGACACGTCAAGACGTACGGTGCCCTCTACTGTGAGGAGTGGCCATGAGACTTGCCTGTGTGATCTTTGGGTTGGCGTTGACCCTTTCCTGTACGAAGAGCAAGACCGACGCCGAAGCGCCGGCGGATGAGACCGTCAACACCGAGCCCGCCGCCGAGGCTCCCGCGGAAGAAGCTCCCGCCGAGGAGACCCCCGCCGAGGACGCCCCTTCCGAGGACGCCCCCGTTGAGCCGGCCGCTCCCGAATAGCGGAGGCAGCATCCGAGGCATCCGGGTGCTACGTGTTGCGCATGTCGTACTTCGGAGAGAAGCCTCGCCGGGACCTCGTTGACGGCGCCGGCCAGGTCGGCGTCATCCGGGCCATCGCCTTGCGGGCCTCTCGGCGGCAGCCCGTCGCGATGGTGCAGGAGTGGCCGCTCGCAGCCAAGGAGCTGGACCACGCTCGCAAGGCCCATCGTGCGGTGACGCTGGTCGCGGTCGAGGACCTGGAGGCGGCGACGCGCACCTTCGGAGCCCCGGTCGAGCACGCGGCCACCCGCCGCAATGTGCTCGTCGAGGGCATCAACCTGCTCACGCTCATCGACCGCGAGTTCCGCATCGGCGAGGTCGTCTTGAAGGGCACCCAGACCTGTGATCCCTGCGGCTTGATGGAACAGACCGTGGGCGAGGGGGGCTTCGCTGCCCTGGTCGGGCGCGGGGGTCTGTGCTGCTCGATCGTCCGCACCGGGACCATCCGGGTCGGGGACGAGGTCCGCCTGACTTGAGGCTCCTCGTCACCGGCGGCAGCTCCTTCGTCGGCGCCTGGTTCTGTCACCTCGCGGCCCGCGACCACTCGGTCGTGGCCGTCTACAACCGCACGCCGGTGCGCGTCCCGGGGGCAGAGGCGCTGCACTGCGACCTAGGCTCGCCGGACGCGGCGGAGATTCTGAAGAAGGCCGGCGCCGACGCCATCGTGCACCTCGCCTGCAAGGTGAAGGGTTCCGGGGATGGCTCGCGGGAGACGCCCGCCACCAAGCTGAATCGCTCGATGATGGACGCGGTGCTGGCGCTGCAGCTGCCCACCGTCTACGCGAGCTCGACCTGTGTGCACTGGCCGGGGGAGTCCGGCTACAAGCGATGCCGCGTCACCGACGAGCTGCGCTTGCGAGACGCCGGCGTGCCCTTTGCCATCGTGCGTCCCTGCGCCCCCTACGGGCCGTACCTGGGCTGGCACAGTCCGAGCCACAAGGAGTCCTTCCACACCCTGGCCGAGCTGGTCCGGAAGTCGCCGCTCGTCCCGGTCATCGGCAACGGCCGCTACAAGCGTCAGCCCGTCCACGTCGACGACTTCAACGGCTCCATCCTGCGGCTCTTGGAGAAGGGCCTGCCCGGAGCCGCCTTCGACTCCGGCGGCGCCGAGGCGTTGTCCTTCAACGAGATCGTCGGGATCCTGGCCAAGGCCGCCGGCAAGCGCCGCCGGCCGCTGCACATCCCGAAACGCGCCATCGTCGCGGTGTCTCGCTTCTCCCGGGACTTCGAGCCCGAGCTCCTCGACACCGCGGACACCGACGACGTGGCCGATCCCACGCCCCTCGCCGAGGCCACCGGGCTCTGGCCCCGCAGCTTCCGGGCGGGGGTCGACTGTCTCCTGGGGTAGGTTCGGCCCGTGTCCCTGGAACGCATTGAGTTCTTGACGGCCCGGTACAAGGGGCTGGTCAACTTCGCGAATCGAGACTGGAACCGCGTAGCATCGACAGGTGACGTGGGCGCTCCTGGCCTCGGCTTTCGCGGACACTGCGGAGCCCTGCCGCGTGCCGCTGCGGGTCGAGTGGACCATCCCCTCGGGCGGCGAGGTCGAAGTGCCCACCGACGTGCGCCTGGCCGCCCGCTTCATCGGCTGGGGGGACGCCTCGCAGATCGAGGGTCGCGTGGTCCAGGACGGCGTCCGCCTCGAGGGCACGGAGACGACCTTCTGCTACCTCCACGAGGGCCCGGACGAGGTCCACTGTATGTGGCTCTTCGTCCCCTCGGAGCCTCTCGCGGCAGAGAGCGAGGTGAGCCTGTCGATCGGCGTCGATGGGCAGCTCCAGCGACACTTCTTCACGACGGGGACCGGCACCTCGGCGGACAAGCCCGGGGCACCCACGGCGGGCATCCTCGATCGCTGGCTGGAGTCCACGGGCGAGCGCTGCGAGTTCGACGTGGCCGAGCGCTACCTCTTCCTGGTCGAGTCCGCCGACCCGAGCGAGGACGGCCTGACCCTGATCCACACCTACGGCGACGGGCCCACGCCCATCCACACCATCACCCCGGGCGGCGGTACGAGCGAGGAGACCGGTGCTCCCGAGGGGATGAAGCAGTACCTCGACGCCGCCGAGGAGCACAGCGGCTGCTTCCACTTCACCGAGGAGAACGCGGCCGGCGAAGAGAGTGAGCGCACCACGATCTGCTGGGAGCCCGAGGACAGCGACCCGCCGGAGAGCGACCCGCCGGAGAGCGACCCGCCGGACAGCCCCGCGGAGAGCTTCCCGCCCGACAGCGAGCCCGCGGACTCCGAGGCGCCTGACGATCCCGAGCCGCCCCGGGACGAAGGATGCGGCTGTGGCGCCAGCGCCGGGCTGGTGTTGATCGGCCTGGTCCTGCTCGCCCGGCGGGAGTCGGTCGGCGGCTGAGGTCTCGGTCAGATCGGGCCTCGGCCCACGAACCCACGAACCAGACAACGCCCGAAATCCGGGCGTTCACCAGCCTGAGAGCCATCACAACAAAGTGAACGCCCGATCTCCGGGCGTTCAGCCCGCTGAGGCCCGCGGGCCGCGCCGGTCGATGCGCTCCGGACGTGGTGTTGTCGGTGGCGGCCTACGCCGCCGAACGCCGCGTGTCCTCCGCCCGTCGTTGTGCGGCTCGCCCGCCGTCTGCCGCGGACGTGCGGGCGAGCCGACAACGGGCGCAACCGACGACCCGCCTCGTCCGCCGTAGGACCGAGGCCGCACGGGGCGGCCTCGGCTTTCCCCCGCACTTCGTGCCCCTCGCGCTGCGCGCTGCGGTGCGTCGTGCCCCAACCTTCGATCGACTCGCGCGCAAGCGCGCAGCGTCGACGAACGGGGCAGCGGCGGGTCGCGCGCGGCCCTGCGGCCCGCGGGGCATCAAGAGCGCGGTTGGACCGACCCGCCCGAGCTGACCGAGGCCCGAGCCGACCGAGGCCCACGGTCCGCTAGACGAAGGTGACCAGCACGTACCCGATGATGCTCCCGACCATCACGACGATGAGCCCGATCGTGAGCTTGTCGATCTTCATAAGGGGAAAACTCGTCGTTTTCCCCTGCGCCTTTCGGCGCACCCCTTTCCGTCGTCCTTCACTTCTCCACCTGGGTCCACTCGATGTCCCCGACCACCTCGTCGAGCTGGGGTCGGACCAGCTCGAGGTCTCCGACGACGACGACCACGGCCTCGGACCAGTCGATCGAGCCGAGGGCCGCATTCACCGATTCCAGGCTGGCCGCCTCGACTGCGGCGAGGTCCTCGGCCATCTGGGTCGGGGGCTGGCCGTCCGCGGCGTACCAGCCCCAGGTGCCGGCCACTCCGCTGCGGGTCTCGGCCCGGGACATGAGCGAGGTCCGGCGGGCGCCCTTGGCCTTCTCGAGCTCGGCCTCGTCGATGCCGGCGTTGATCTTGTCGAGCTCGCCCAGCAGGTCCTGGAGCGCCAGGCCGGTGACGTCGGCCCGCACGCTGGAGGAGGCGATGACGTGGCCGTAGCCGGCGCCGTAGGAGAGGTTCGCCCGAGCGCCGTAGGTGTAGCCCTTCTCCTCGCGCAGGAGCCGGTTCAGCCGGGAGGTGAAGGTGCCGCCGAGCACGATGGCGCCGAGGTCGGCCGCGGTGCGGTCGGGGTGGACCGAGTGCCAACCGGGGGCCATCACGCGCAGCGTCGACTGCGTCGCGCCGGGGTCGTCCACCAGGTAGAAGCCGGGGTCGGTGACCGCGGCGGGCAGGTCGAGGACCTCTTCGGAGGGGCCGGACCAGTCCGCGAAGGCGGCGTCGAGGGCTGCCTTCGCGTCCGCCGCCGAGAGGTCGCCACTGACCACGAAGGTCGAGCGGTCCGGCTTCCAGCGGGTCTCGAGCGAGGCAGCGCAGGCCTCGACCGTGACCTCCTCGAGCGAGGCCTTCGTCCCGATGGCGGGCGTCGCCAGGGGGTGGCCCTCGCCCCAGTAGATACGCGAGGCGACCCAGCTGGCGACCACCGGCGGGCGGGCGAGGTCCTCGTCCAGGCTGGCCTTCGTCTGCGCCAGGAGCTTGTCGAACTCCTCGGCGGAGAGGTTCGGCTTCAGGACCGCGTCGGCCATCAGCTCCAGGCCCGTGCTCAAGCGCCCGGCGTGGGTCGACAGGGTCATCATCGAGGAGGTGTCGTAGGTACCGACCGTGAGGTCGATGGCCTGCTGGTCCAGCACGGCGGCGAAGGCGGTGGCGTCTCGCTCACCGGCTCCGCGCAGCATCATCTTGTCGCAGAGGCGCGAGGTCCCGGCGATGTCATCGGCGGCCTTGCCACCGTCGGCGACCAGCTCGATGGTGACCAGGGGCAGGCCGGGCTTGTGGAGCACCCACAGCGCCGCGCCGTTGTCCAAGGTCAGGACCTCGGCCTCGGGGGGCGTGAAGGTCTGGGCCGCGGGGACTTCGGGGCGCTTCTCGAGCGGATCGGTCTTCACGATGTCGACCTCGGGCGTCTTCTTGGGGCAGCCGGCCAGCGTCAGAAGGAGCAGCATCACTCCACCTCCCCGTCTGCCGGGTAGACCCGGAAGGTGGCGGCGCGCTCGCGGGTCAGCAGGGCCGCGGCGGCCTTGACACCCTCGGCGTCGACCCGCTTGTAGCGGTCCAGGTCCTGGGCCAGGTAGTCGGGCTCGCCGACCAGGTAGTGGTAGCGGTTCAGGGCGCTCGCGCGGGCCTGGAGTGACTCCAGGTTGCGGATGAAGCGCATCTCGTAGGCGTTGACGACCCGCTCGAGCTCGGCTTCGGTGGGGCCCTCTGCCGCGAGCTTCGCGAGCTCCTCGTAGACGATCGCCTCTATCTCCTCGACCGTGTGCCCCTCGGCCGGCTTGGCCTCGACGCCGTAGATGCTCGAGAGCAGCTGGCTGTACTGCCAGGCGTCGACCTCGAGCGCGATGCCCGAGTCGACCAGCCGCTGGTACAGGCGGGAGCTGCGTCCGCTGGCCAGGATGCCGCTCACGACGTCCAGCTCTGCGTCGCCCGCCTGGAGCGCGGCGGGGCTGTGCCAGATGGTCATGGTCAGGGGGACCTCGACCGAGTCGTCGGTGAGCTCGATCAGCGCCTTCTCCGGCTTCACCGGGGTCGGGACCTGGGCGCGGTCGGGCAGCTCCTTCATCTCCAGGTGGCCGAAGAGCTGGTCGATGACCGCCTTGGTCTCGTCGACGTCGATGTCTCCGGCGACCACCAGCGAGGCGTTGTTCGGCACGTACCAGGTGTCGAAGAAGTCGACGACGTCCTGGAGTGTGGCGGCCTCGAGGTCCTCGTGCGAGCCGATGACCGTGTGCGCGTAGGGGTGGCTCTCCGGGTAGAGGGCCTCGGGCATGACCAGCCAGACCTCGCCATAGGGGGAGTTCTCGTAGGACTGGCGCCGCTCGTTGCGCACGACGTCGCGCTGCAGGTCCAGCTTCTCCTGGGTCATCGCCGAGGCCAGGCCGTCCATTCGGTCCGCCTCCATCCACAGGAAGAGCTCGGCGAGCGAGGAGGGGCCGACCTCGTAGTAGTCCGTGGCGTCTTCCGACGTCCACGCGTTGTTCCAGCCCCCGTGGCCCTCCATGAGGTCGTCGAAGCCGCTGTCCGGCAGGCGCGTCGTGCCCATGAACATCAGGTGCTCGAAGAGGTGTGCGAAGCCGGTGCGGCCCGCCACCTCGTCCTTGCTGCCCACGCCGTACCAGAGGTTGATCACGACCTGGGGGAGGCTGTGATCCTCGACGAGGACGACGTTCAGGCCGTTGTCGAGCTGGTACTGCTCGTGGGGGATGGACAGGTCCTGAGCGGAGGCATTCATGGCGAAGAGCAGGTGCATGTGATCCCTGAAGCGAGGGTCCGCGAACCTATCGCGATGCTCCTCACACTGCTTGCTTGCGCCGAGGGCGGTCCGGCGCCGACCACCGAGACCGCCGAGCCCTACGAGGGCCTGGTGCTGAACGCGAACCTGCTCGGCCTGGGCGAGGTCGACCTCCGCATCGAGGATGGCGTCGTCGTCGAGCTCGGCGAGCTGGTCGGCGAGGGCGTCGATCTGCGAGGAAAGACCGTGGTCCCCGCCTTCGTGGACTCCCACGTCCACCTGGCCTACTGGGAGGTCGCCGACGAGCTCGCGGCGGGGGGTGTGGCCGCGGCCGTCGACCTTGCGGCGCCCGTGGGCTCCATCACCGCGGGGCTGCCGCTCGAGGTCCTCTGGTCCGGCCCGATGGTCACCGCGACCGAGGGCTACCCGACCCAGTCCTGGGGCCGGAACGGCTACGGCCTCGAGGTCTCCGGCGAGGTCGAAGCCCGCCAGGCCGTACGCGACCTCCACGCCTCCGGTGCGCGGGTCATCAAGGTGCCGATGCAGTCCCCGCGTCTGCCGGACGAGGTCCTGAGAGCCGTCGCGGACGAGGCCCACGGCCTGGGCCTGCTCGTGGCCACCCACGCTCTCACTGACGAGCAGGCGGCGGTGGCTGCGCAGGTCGGCTTCGACGTGCTGGCCCACACTCCGACCGAGGCGCTCTCGGACGACACGGTGAAGGCCTGGTCGAACAAGGCGGTGGTCTCCACCCTGGCGGCCTTTGGCGGCAGCTCGACGACCGTGGACAACCTGAGACGCCTCGATCAGGCAGGCGCCACCGTGCTCTACGGCACCGATCTGGGCAATACGCGGACCCCGGCCATCGACCCCTGGGAGCTGTCGCTGATGGGCGCCGCCGGTCTGGACGGCGAGGCGATCCTTGCGGCCGCGACGAGCGCTCCTGCCGAGCTGTGGGGCCTCGATGACCTCGGCACGGTCGAGGTGGGCAAGGAAGCCAGCTTCCTGGTGCTCTCAGGCGACCCGCGCCAGGACCCCTCGCTGCTCGGCGAGCCCGAGGCGGTCTGGATCAAGGGGCTTCAGATGGAGTCGATCACCAGCGCGCGGTAGGCGGCGCGCTCGCGCTCGGTGATGGTCGGGTCGTTCGCCAGGACCGAGATCAGGAGCGCGACGTGTTCGTTGGCGCCAGCCAGCTGGCGGGCGAGCGACTGGTAGACGACGCCGCGCATCGCCTGGGCTTCGATGGAGTTCGTGGACTCCAGGTCCCGGTAGAGGTGGCCGGGGATCTTGAGCAGCCAGGAGCCGACCGGGGCGTAGCAGGTCGCCGAGCGCACGCTGCCGTGGACCAGGCTGACCAGCCCGAAGACCGTGCCCGGCCCGAACTCGGCGAGCTTCTTGTTCTCGAAGCTGCGGGTGGCTCGGTAGACGTCGACGCGGCCGGTGGCCACGACGTAGGCGTCGTCGCCCTGCTCCCCCTCCTGCAGCAGCACCGTGCCAGCGCTGATGGGGATGACGTCGAGCTCCGCAGCCAGCGCGTCGCGGCTGTTGGCGGGAAGGATGTCGAAGCTCGCGGAGTTCGCCAGCACCCGGGCGGGCTCGGGCTCGGGCTCCGTCGGGTTCGGGTCGGGGGGGGCGAACAGCGACTTCAGGCGGGCCAGCAGCCCGGCGGGAGGCTCGGGCGCGAGCTCCGTGCCCTCGGCCATCTCCGAGATCCGGTCGTTCATCTCGCGCAGGCGGCGCCCGAGGGTTCGCAGCGCCATCGACTCCAGGAGCGGCACCAGCTGGTTGCCATGCACGCGCAGGATCTCCAGGCCGGTCTGCTCGATCAGCACGAAGGAGCAGGGGCTCAGCGTGCGCGCGGTCGCGGTCCGGTGGCCGCTCCCCCCGAAGAGCGCCATGTCGCCGAGGATCTCGCCCTTGTCGACCGTCGCGATGCGCACGGGAGGATCCCCCTTGATGATCTCCAGGCTGCCCTCGAGCACGATCAACAGGGCGTCGTCCTGCTCCCCCTCGACGAGGATGACCTCGCCCTCGCCGACCTCGAAGTGGTTCATCGCCAGCTCGGCGGCCTGGTCGAGGTGGTGCTGGGGCACCATGCGGAACAAGGGCAGATCGCGGATCAGCGGGGTCGGGACCATGCCCGCAGACTAACCGTCTCGCTTACCTCTCCGAGTTCGCACCAGGGTCAACAGGCACAGCCAGGTCCAGCTTGCGGGCGCCGTTGAGCAGCCCTCGACCGACTCGGACATGTGGAAGGCGGAGCCCTGGACGAGGCGCTCGAAGACGAGCCCGTCGGCCTCGGCGACCAGCGCGTGGACCTCGGAGCCGCCGGACTGGAACTGGACGCGGTCGCCGACCTCGTCGCCCTCGGGCAGATCCCAGGTCGCCTGCAGCCCGTGCACCTCGCGGTCCTGGTCGTCCAAGCCGACGAGCCAGATGTCGCCCTCCTGTTCGTGGCTGTCGAGGGCGTCGAGGGCCTCGACGACGGTGACGTCGACGCCCGGAAGTCGGTCGCCGGCCAGCAGCAGCGCGAGGTCCATGCCGCCGGTGTCGTGGGGCTCCAGCGTGAGCCAGAGGAGCTCGTCGAGGACCTCGACCGAGACGTCCATGTCGGTGGAGGTGGCCTCGAGCTCGTTCCCTCCGGCGAGGGCGTCGCCGTCGAGCTCGAGAAGCACCTGGTAGCGGGCGCGACCGCCCTCCATCAGCACGGCCTCGACGGGCTCCAGGCCCATCTCGACCGCGTGGCTGTGGTGCAGGAGGACCGCGTCGGGCATGTGCACGGCGACCTCTTCGGTCCGCATCGCGAAGCCGTCGCCGAAGAGCGCCAGCTCGGTGACTCCAGGGTTCAGGGTGCGGGCCGTTGCCCACATCGAGCTCCCGAGAGGGCCGGCGCGCAGCTCGTCCACCTCGATCACGTCGGGGTCGAGGCTGATGAGCGACACCTCCTCGGCGTCTCCCCAGCCCGTGACCTCGACGCGGAAGGTCGACCCGACGGCGTACTCGCCGTCAAAGCCGATGCGGCCGATGTCCTCGTCGATGCGAGCGACGTTTCCGACACAGGCCGCGAGCGCGAGGATCACGCCCGGCGACGCCTCGCGGCGAGCAGGCCGGCCAGGACCATCGACAGGGACGCGGCGAGTCCGCTGGTGCTGCAGCCCGGGGGCTCGTTCGTCGAGAAGACGTCGGCGGCGTTCGCGTGGATGTCGAAGCTCAGCTCGTGGCCCTCGAAGGAGGCGGTGACCGGGTTGTCGACCGCGTCCGCGTCGTTGGACTGGTAGAAGAGCACGTCGCCCTGCTCCTCCTTCTCGACGCCATTGACGACCCAGGCGGGGTGGACGCCGGCGATGGACCGGCCCTCGTCATTCTCGCCGAAGACCACGACGATCTCCTCGGCCGTGTCGTCGTCCTCGGGGGTCCGGTCCAGGGCCAGGCCGGCCAGCGCCTCGAGCGGCACCGCCTCGAAGGGGATCTGCTCCGAGAGCTCCCCGATGGACACGTCGATGGTGTAGGTGCCGGGCTCGGTCGGGGTGGCCTGGGCGAAGTCCGAGGCCTCGTGGTAGACGCCCAGCAGCAGCTCGGCGCCGGCGAACTCCTCGGCGGCGACGGTCAGATCCTGGGCCTGGCCGTGGAGCTTCTCGTCGTCGGCGGCGAAGTACTCGACGCGCCAGGTCGAGGTGCCGTCGACCAGGACCAGGGGGACCTCGTCGGCGTAGACCGTCTCGTCGTCGGTGGCGACGGCGCTGTTGTGGGCGATGCCGAGCCGGGTCGGGGCCTTGACCTCGACGACGGCGGCGTCGACGAGCTTGCCCTTGTCGTCGATGGCCTGGAGCTCGACCTCGCCGGGGGCGTGGGCGGTCGCGGTGTGGATGAGCTTGCCGTCCTCGATCCGGCGGGCGCCGATCTCCAGGATCTCCGGTTCCGAGGACTCCAGGCTCCAGTCGGTGATGTCGGGGGCGAATCCGGGGGCGAGCGTCAACTCGAAGGCCGCGGACTTCACATAGGGCGTCGTCAGTGCGTCGTCGGTCCCCAGGTCGATGCGGGTCTCGATGTTGTCGGTGAACAGGACGGGTTCGCCGATGCAGGCGATGAGCGTGATGAGCATGTTGTCTCCTCTCTCGTTGGGAAGTCAGCGGCGGCGGACCGCGAGCAGGCCGAGCAGCACGAGCATCGAGCTCGCGCCCAGGCCCGTCGCGGAGCAGCCGGTGGGGTGGACGAAGCCGCTGACCCGGACGGAGCCCTCGCCTCCGACCTCGCCGACGGTGGCGAAGACGGGTGTGACCGGCCCATCCGGGTGGTAGCTCAGCGTGTCGCCGTGCCACCAGAGCTCGCCGTCGTCGGTGCTCCAGACCACGTCGAGGCCGTGGACCTCGGTTCCGTCTGGCAGCTCGCCGACCCCCCACGCGTGCACGGTCGCGGCGCTGCTCCGGCCGATGTCGGACTCCTGCTCGACGCGGATGGCGACGACATCGTCGGAGTCGACCACCTCGATGAAGCGTGTCTCGATCAGCTCGCCATCGACCCGCAGCCGAAGCTCTGTGGCCGCTGGCGCCCGCGCGTCGAGGGTGATCCAGTCGGCGTCCTCGGCCGTATCGGTCTGCGCATTCAGGGCCCAGGCGGGGGCGTGCGCGCTCAGTACGGCGGAGCCGGCCAGGCGCCGCCCCTCGTCGTCGAGGTAGGTCGCCAGGTAGCGGCCGCTGCCGCCGGTGGCGAGGGCGAAGTCCGGGCCGCCCTCGATCCCGGTGCGCCGGGTGTGTTCGTGCTCCAGCGTGATGCTCTCCGGGAGCGCGACCTCCACGACCCGAGCGTCGAGGAGCTGGTCGTGCTCGTCCCGAAGCTCGATGCGGGCCTCGCCCTCACCGGCCGCCCGAACCGTCGCAGTGACGACGTGGTCGCCCGTGGAGTGATCGACGACGTCCAGGACTTCTGGATCGGAGCTGACCAGAGACACCGACGTGAAGGCCCGGACGCCGTCGAGGGAAGCGGTGATGTCGACGAGCGTGCCGCGGACGTAGGGCGTGGACAGGCCCTCGTGTGCGCTGTGCTCGAAGTCGACGACCGGGTCGAGGTTGTCGTCGAAGAAGGCGTGATGGTCGTTGAGACAGGCCAGGGACAGGAGAATCACGAGCGCCTCCGTGCGATGAGGAGTCCCGCGAGGGCGAGGGCGGCGCTGGCGCCGAGGCCGGTCGCGCTGCAGCCGGGAGAGTTGGTGGTGTCGACGCGGGGATCGGTGCCCTGGAAGTCGAACTCCGTGGAGTGGCCGAGGAAGTCGACGCGGACGGTGCTCTCGGTCGCTTCGTCGTCGTGGGTGTAGTAGAAGGCGTCGCCGCGTCCGATGAGTGTCGAGGCCGTCCACTCCGGCTCGACGCCCGCGACGAGGCGCTCGCGCCCGTCGACGCCGAAGGCCACGACCAGCTCGCTGTCGCTGTCGCCGCCCTCGACGGTCCGCGCGACCTCCAGGCCGACGAGCTGCTCCGGGTTCACGGCCTCGACGACCTCGACCGCCGCGACCTCGTCGAGGACCGCGCGCAGCTTGTGCTCGCCGGCGACGTACGGGCTCAGGGTGATGAGGTCTACGCGCCCGTCGAAGTCCTCGCCGAAGCGGGTGGCGACGAGATCCTCCCCCGAGGACACCTCCAGCCCGGAGGCCTGGCCGCTCAGGCGGCGGTCCTCGTGGCGGTAGGTGACGAGCACGGTGGCGCTTCCACCCACGAGCACGGGGGGCAGACCCTCGAAGAGGTCTTCCTCCAGCATCGCCTCGGCGGTCGGGACGAGGACGATCTCGGTCGGCGCCAGGACCTCGACGGACTCGGAGAAGCGCAGCTCCCCCTCCGGCCCGAAGGCGCGCAGCTCGGCGGTGCCCTCGCCGGCCGCGAAGGCGCGGGCGTGCAGACCGTCGTCGAGCGGGGTGAACTCGCTGAGGTTCAGGACCGAGTCGTCGGAGCTGTCAAAGGTCCACCCCGAGGTGTCGTGGCGGTTTCGGGAGGCCACCAGCGCGATGTCGAAGCTCGCGGACTGCACATAGGGGCTGTGCAGGGTCGTCTCCTCGCGGAGCCAGAGCTCGAGGCCGAACTCCGGGTCCAGGTCGTCCTGGAGGACGACGGGCGAACTGCAGGCGAGCAGGGTCAGGAACATGCCCCGCGTCCCTGCAGGATCGATGCCGGAATGCTGGATCGGCCTGCCAGGCCAGATCAGCCAGGCGGTGCCTGGCCGATCACGACATGGATGTCAGCACCCGGTCTCGTCGCAGGTGAAGCTGCCGCTGTTGCCGTCGTTCTCCTCGGCGGTCACCCAGGCGTAGATGTCCTCGGGCGAGTTGTCGCTCGAGCCGCTGCCCCAGTCCGTTGAGCTCGACGTCAGGTCGCCGGCGTAGATCAGGATGCCGCCGCCGTTCGTCGAGGCGGTGTTGTCCGTGAGCGTGCAGGTGTCCAGCGTGAGGTCGCCGTCCTGGATGAGCAGGATGCCGGCGCCGTAGGTACCCGAGTTGTTGTCCAGGGTGCTGTTGTCGATGTCCATCGAGCCGCCGTAGACGTAGAGCGCGCCGCCGTAGGCGCCGACGTTGTCGCTGAAGTCGACCTCGCTGATGCTGTTGCCGTTGTACTCCTCGGACAAGAGCCCGGCGCCGTAGTCCGCGGTGTTCCCGCTGATGGTGGCGTTCGACAGGCTGTTGGCGATGTCCGTCATCAAGACCCCGCCGCCCTGGTCGGCGTCGTTGTCGCGGATGGTCGCGTCGCCGGCGTCCAGGGTGGCCCCGTAGAGGAAGACCCCGCCCGCGTACTCGGCGTCGTTGTCGTAGATGTCGGTGGAGCTGTCGAAGTCCACCGTCGCGCCCTGCTCGATGAACACGCCCGCTCCGAACTGGGCCTCGTTGTCGTGGATGTCCACGCCGGAGAGGGAGCCATCCGACATGTAGATGGCGCCGCCCGAGTTCGTGACGTCGTTGAACTTGAACTCGGTGTCGGTGACGTTGGTGTCGTAGCTCACCGGCCCGATGAGGCCGCCGCCGTAGGTCGCGCTGTTGTCGGTGAGGATGCAGTCCGTGACGTCGAGATCGCCCGCGTCGTTGGTCCAGGCATCGATCCCGCCGCCGACCGGACCCGTCCCGCCCTCGATGGTGAAGCCGCTCAGGCTCAAGGCGCCCCCGGCGGTGATGACCGCGCCGCTGGTGCCGCCGGAGAGCGTCGTGCTGCCGGCGCCGTTGAGCGACTCGAGCGTCAGGTCCACCGAGGTCTCGAGGGTCTCGGTGAAGGTGCCGTCGCAGACCATGACGGTGTCGCCCGAGGTGGCGGCGGCGATGGCCACCTGCACCTTGCTGTAGGAGACGCCGCCGACGCTGGCGGTGCCGTCCTCGCTGGTCGCGGAGTCGCAGTCGTTGTCGACGCCGTCGCAGACGTCGACCGCGTCGGGGTTCACCTCGGCGTCGGTGTCGTCGCAGTCCTTCTTGTTCGCCTTGTAGCCATCCGGCTTGGCGCAGGCCTGGGTCGCGATGGCCTCGTTTCCGTAGCCGTCGCCGTCGCTGTCCTCGAAGTACCAGGCGCCTGTCTCGAGATCGACGCTGTCGTCCTCGTCGTCGGTCAGCCCGTCGCAGTCGTCGTCCAGCTCGTTGCAGACCTCGAGCGCCTCGGGGTTGATGGCCTTGGTCGCGTCATCGCAGTCGGAGTCGTCGGCCACGTGCCCGTCGAGCTCCGCGCAGCCCAGCGCCCAGTTCGTCGGGTCGCCGAAGCCGTCTCCGTCGAGGTCCGCGTACCAGGCCGTCTGGCTGGCGGGATCGACGTCGTCGTCCTCGTCGTCGATCAAGAGATCGCAGTCGTCGTCGAGGTCGTTGCACACCTCGAGCGCCTCCGGGTGGACCTCGGCGTTGGCGTCGTCGCAGTCGCCGGGCGTCGTGATCATGCCCTCGGCGGGCGGGCTGCAGGCCTCGACGATGCTCTCGGGGTCGCCGTAGCCGTCGAGGTCGAGGTCGTCGTACCAGTAGGTCGTCGTTGAGAGATCCACGTCGTCGTCGAGGTCGTCGATCGCCTCGTCGCAGTCGTTGTCGATGCCGTCGCAGACCTCGGTGGCGTCGGGGTGGATCGTGCCGTCCGTGTCGTCGCAGTCCTGGCTCTCGATGAAGCCGTCGCCGTCCGCGTCGGGCTCCTCGCTGTACCCGGAGTCGCCCCCGCCGACGGCCTCGGGCGAGGTCGTGTGGAAGTTCTGCTCTTTGGAGCAGGCCAACAGGAGGGTGAACGCAAGCATACGGCTCGCCAGGATGCAGGGGTGCCCGAGGGGCTGTCTACCCCATCGCAAGCAGGCTGGAAAGGCCGGATTCCGCGAACCGGAGCGCCAGGAGCGCCAGCCCGACGGCCAACAGCTGCATCGTTCGACGGTAGGCGACGCCGGCCAGGAGCCCTCGATAGCGACCGATCAACAGCGCCATCGCGGCCTTCGAGCCGACGATGCAGAAGAAGAATCCGACCAGGAAGTGCGGCACGGCTCCGACGCTCCAGGCCTCGGCCACCAGGGGGCCTCCGACGCTGGCCCAGAAGACGTAGGGGTGCGGGTTCAATAGATTCGTCAGCACCGCCTTACGCAGGCTGCCCTCCGGCGCGTCCGGGTCCAGAGGGATGCCCGCGGTCCGCGCGGTGTCCCAGGCCAGGTACGCGAGGAAGGCCGCACCGGCGAGCGCGATGCCGGCCTCGGCGAGGGGAGGGAGCCGCGCGGCCAGGACCGCCGAGATCAAGAGCAGTGGCGAGTCCGTCAGCATCGGCGTGATCGAGACGCGCAGGCCGGCGGGGGCGCCGTGGCGCAGGGTCTCGGTGCAGACGAGCGCGGTCAGGGGGCCCGGGGACAGGCCCGCGCCCAGGCCGAGCACGGCTCCGGTCGCGAGAAAGGCCAGGGGCGTCATGTGGCGCCACGTACGCCGCCGTGGCATGAGACGCCCATGAAGCCGACACGAAGAGGACTGCTTGCAGGCGGCGCCGCGCTGATCGCGGGGTGCACCCGGGACAATCAACGCGACTCCGGAGACACCGGCGAGCGGATCGGCGCCGACTGGCGAGATGCCGAGCCAGAGCGCTGGGAGCCCGAGGAGCCCGTCGACCTCGAGGTCTTTGCCTGGGGACTACGGATCTCGGACGCCACGACCTCGACCGCGCTGGTCTCGGTGCGGTCCGGCGCCGAGTCCGTCGAGGTCCGCGTCGCCGAGGCCGGCGGCGAGGGCTGGACGGTGGTCCACAGCGAGGAGACCGCGGAGACCGTGCTCAAGCTGAGCGGTCTTGTCGCGGACACGGCCTACAACGTGGTGCTGGTCGCCGACGGGGTGCGCAGCGAGACGGCGCGCTTCCGTACGGCCATCTCTTCCTCCGAGGACCGCCTGGTCGTCATCGGCGCCACCTCCTGTCTCGGCGCCACCAACAAGCCCTGGCCCTGCCTCTCCCACGCGGCGCTCGAGGACCTCGACGTCTTCCTGCTGCTCGGCGACACCATCTACGCCGACTCCTCGACCTACGAGGGCTACACCGAGGAGTGGGGGGTCGCGGTCGAGGTCGGCAAGGGCCTCTACGACCTGCAGCTGTCGACCTCGTTCGTGCACACCTGGGACGACCACGAGGTCGCCAACAACTGGTACGAGGGCGACAACGTCACCACCGAGTGGGTCGAGAACGCCCGGAACGCCTACCGCGACCACTTGCCGTGGGAGGGCTCGCTCTACCGGGTGCTGTCCTGGGGCAACGTGGTCGACCTGATCGTGTTGGATTCCCGCGGAGAGCGCATCCGCGACGAGCGGTACCTGTCCCCGGAGCAGATGGCCTGGCTGAAGGAGACGCTGTCGTCGTCCCAGGCACGCTTCAAGGTGATCCTGAACAGCGTCCCGGTCACGGACCTGGACCTGCTCTTCGGCACCGTCGAGCGAGCGGACCGCTGGATGGGCTACCAGGCCGACCGGGACGAGATCCTGGAGTACGTCGACTCCGAGGGCATTCCCGGTGTGGTCTGGGTGGCCGGGGACCTGCACTACGGCGCCCTGAACTACGTCGGCAAGCCCGGCGAGGTCGGCGCCGACCAGTTCGAGGTCATGGCGGGCCCCGCGGGCTCACGCCTGAACCCGCTGCCGGGCCTCTTCGAGGGGGACGACCAGTTCCCGATCCTGCTGAGCACGTGGAACTATGTCCGCCTGGAGTGCGACCCGGTGCTCGGCACGGTCTTCGTGCGCTTCATCGGCGATGACGGCGCGGTGTTGGCCGAGCAGGAGCTGGCGATCTAGAAGGAGCGCAGGTCCTCGGCGCTCATCGGCCAGTGGAAGTCCGGGAGCCCGGAGTCCCACTTCCACCACCCGGCATACGGCCCGAGCTCGACGTGGAAGTCCTGGGCCGGCATGTAGCCCTCGCCGACCAGGACGTAGGTCCCGGACTCTCCGACCGCGACGTCGAGGAGCACCACGGCGTGACCGGGGAAGCCGCCCTGGATCAGCAAGGAGCCAGGCGCCACCTGGGTCGTCGAGGTGGTGTCGATGTGCTCCAGCGAGTGCGTGCCGGCCCAGACGAAGACCTTGGCCAGCCAGTCCTCGAACTCTCCGGAGCCGCCTTGCTTCCAGGCGATGCGGTCGTTGACGACGTAGGGCATCTCTCCGTCCCGGTAGCGGGTCCAGGGCAGCGGGTCGCCGCTTGTGGCGTGGAAGACCGGGTCCTCGCCAACCGACATCTCCCAGGTCGCCCGCAGGCGGATCAAGGAGTCGGCGCACTGCTGCAGATCGCCCTCGACCATCGGCAGGTCGACGACGCGCGCGCTGTGCCCGACCTCTCGCCCGTCGTGGGTCTTCACCGGTACGTCCGCATCACGAAGCTCGAGGGCGCGGAGCCAGGTGCCCCAGGCGTCGGCCTCGACGCGGGCGGTGCCTGTGGGTGGCGGAAAGGCCTCTTGGACCGTCTCGGCGTGGGCGAGGGACAACAGCAGCAGCATGGAAGAGCGGACCTCGCGCCGAGCGATGGGTTCCCACAGTAGAGTCGCCCCGTGGAAGAAGTCCATCGGCCCAACCGCGTGTTCCCGATCGCGCTGGGGGTCTTCCTCGGTGGCTTCGCTGTCGTGGGGGTCTGGCTGATCACCGAGGGGGAGGGCATGGGCTGGCTCTTCGCCCTGGCGGGGGGTCTGGGCGCTGGCGTGCTGCTCTACCAAGGGCTCTTCCGGAACAAGACGCTGGTGCTGACGGAAGCCGAGCTCCGCTGGGGCTCGCAGAGCTGGCCCTACGCCGAGGTCTCCGTCGGCGAGCCCTTCGAGCGGCACGTGAAGGGCTTCCCGGTGACCGAGTTCAAGATCTTCGCGCCTGGGGAGGAGATCGACATCAACTCGAACATCTACACGCGCTGGCAGGACCTCTATACCGAGCTGGTGAAGCGGTGCTGACGGCCGAGGAGCTCGCGAGCCTGCCTGTGTTCCCGCTGCCCGGGCTGGTCTTCTTCCCCGGGAGCCTGCTGCCGCTGCACATCTTCGAGCCTCGCTACCGGGCCATGGCCGCCTTCTGCATCGAGCACGAGCACCCCTTGGCCGTCGGCATGATCCAGGCCGGCCAGGAGCACCTCCAGCCGGGCGATCCCGACGTCGTGGCCTTGATGGGCGCCGGTCGCATCGCGCGGGCCCAGGAGCTGCCCGATGGCCGCTACAACGTGGTCGTCGCGGGGCTGACGCGGGTCCGCCTCGGCGAGGAGCTGCCCCTTCACGAAGGCTTCCGGCGCTTCTCGGCCAGCGCGGTCGAGGACCTCGATGAGCGCCCGGCTGCGGCGCGCCAGGCGCTGAACACCATCCAGGCCTGCGTCGGCGGCCTCGCGACGCGTCAACCGGCCGCCGCGCGCGCGCTGTCCGAGGTCCTGGAGCGAGGCCTGCCCCCGGGGCCGACCTCGGACTGCCTGGCCGCGGTGCTCTTCGGGGACCCCGAGGAGCGCCAGGGACTGCTCGTCGAGGCCGACGTGAGCGCCCGCCTCGAGCACATCGCCGGGCGCCTCGTCGAGCTCCTGTAGGGCTACTTCGACAGCGGCTCGCCGGACGCCTCGGTTCGAGCCCGGACCTCCATCGCGGCCAGGGTCTTCTGCATCGCCGCCAGCTGGCTGTTCAGCGAGGCGATCTGGTCGGCCAGGGAGTCCCGGCCCTCCCTGCCCTGGCTGGCGAGCTCCTCGGCCTCGGCCTGGGCCTCGTCCATGCCGTTCATGATGACGCCGATGAAGAGGTTCAGGATGATCATCGTGCCGCTGAGCACGAAGCTGACGAAGAAGGCCGAGGCGAAGATGGGCTGGGCGTTCGGCTTCGTGCACAGCTCCTCGAGCCCGCCGTAGCCGTAGTTGTCGCAGCCGTACATGTTGATGTACATCAGGTCCGTCCAGTCCTCGAGCGTGACCGTGCGGAAGAGGCTCAGCATCGACAGCTGGAGGGACTCGAAGTGGACCGGGTCGTTCTCGCTGAAGAAAAAGGTCGCCGTCACGGCGTAGAGGTAGAACAACAGCATCAAGAGGATGCTCACGTAGAACATCGAGGGGATGGACTTGAGCAAGGCGCCGACGAGGATCTGGAGCTTCGGCAAGGCCGTCACCAGCTTCAACACCCGCAGGACGCGGAGCAGGCGGAGCACGGCGACGAAGCCGCCTCCGAAGGGCATCAGACACAGGACCACGATGACGAAGTCGAAGATGTTCCAGGGGTCGTTGAAGTAGCGGTACCAGTGGCGGCCCTCGGCTCCCATCTTGATGATGATCTCGACGATGAAGATGCCGAGGATGGTCCAGTTCGCCCAGAACAAGGGCGTGTGGTACGCCTCGGCGATCGAGGGGTAGGTCTCGAGACCCACGACCACACCGGCCGCCAGGATGGCGACGGTGACGAAGTTCTGGAAAAAGGCCGAATCGGCAATGGCCTTCAGCTTGGCAACCACAGGGACCTCCAACGGGCGTGGACAACGGGCGGGTTGCGGGCCTTCTTACAGGGCGCCGCGAACACCGCAAACGCACGTTGCGTGCCAGCCGGATGGATCCGCACACCCCCTCACACCGTCTCGGTGGCGACCAGGGCTCATTTCCCAACGGTTGGCGCCGTTGAAGGGCCGGCGGACAACCGGGCAGGCGGTACGTTGGTTCACAACTTGACAGTGAGGTACAAATGCCCGGTGGAGCCACTTACCTGCATCTTCGCGATGACTACGAGATCTCGTCCAAGGCCGGAGGGGCCCTGCAGCGCGTGATTCTCACGCCCCGTGAACAGTGGAACGCTGCCATGGGTGCGACAACGTTCCTCGGAGCGTTGCACATCGGTAGCCTTGACCCCAACTGTGGGATTGCGGTGAAGGTCGAATTCAGCTTCGACGGCGTCAACTGGTTGCCAGGTCAGGTGATCATCGCTGAGAAGATTGCAGCGGGCTACTACGCTGGGGAGCACACGATCACCGTCGAGCAGTTCCCGTGGAGGCGGGTGGTCGCTGAGATTCGGGACACGACGGCAGCAGCGCAGGTGTACGCGGTTGTGAGCGCGTGGCAATACATGGTGTTCCACGGTTGAGAAGTGGCTGACCCCATCCTGCCTCGACGGGAATCACTGCCGGCCAAGGCGTGGCCGATCGCTCCGGACCTTCCCTGTTCGCGGCGCGGGGAGGTCGGGCTCGAATTCGACCCGCTCCCTTCGGGGGCGAGCGTCGCCGGGGTCATGCAAGCAATCGGGGTTGCCTACAGCGAGCCTCTCCGGACCGAGGCTGCGCTTACGACGGCTCCTGACTGGTACAGGGGGATCGACCCGACCCGGGATGTGGTACCGACCGGCGGTACGTGGGCCGAGGAGCTGGGGTCCGCGGCGGAAGACTACCTCTCAGTTGTCTGCGGCCTCTTGTCCAACCAGTTGGTCGGCGCGTGGTCGCGGGCTGTAGCCGCGCGCCCAGGCGAGTACCGGCCCGAGCAGTGGGGCCCGCGGGACGAGAGCCTGGGCCCACTGGACCGGCTGTTGCTGCGGACCGGAATGGCGCACAGTTTGTTTCAGGGGGAACTCCGGCGCGTGAATTGGTGGAGCACGTCCGCGGTGATGCAGGCGGGGGCGGTCAGTTTGCCGACGGCGGCTCGATGAGTGAGTCTGTGTTCGCCGTCGTGCCTCCGGGGAACCCATGGGTTGGCTTCCGGAGGCACCTGGAGCGGTCGCGCGGGCAGGAGTCGATCCTCGACGCAACCATCGGCACGCTGAACGACCTCCTGGCGATTCTCGCCTCGGCGAACTGGGTAGCTCCGGGCACCGCCATATCGGTTCCTGTTCCGTTGGTCCCGTCGATGCCGTCTGCACCCTCGACCTTCGCGTTTCCACTGGACTGGCCTGTGGCGAATCGTTGGTCTTTGCTCAACCCCGCCGAGGCGGCCACGCTCAACACGGTGCTTACGCTGTTGCAGCCCGCTCCCCCCCCGCTCCCCCTGAGGGCTGAGCTGCCCGCCGGTTCGTTGGACGGGCTGGCCGACGGCCTCGACGTCGCGCGCTCGCTGATCGACTGGCTGGTCGCCAACAAGGGGTTGCTGAAGGGGCTCCGCGTGATCGGTGCGGCGCTGGTATTTCCGCCGTGGCTCCTCCAGGATCCCTTCCTGCACTGGCTGCTGTCGACTGCGGAGGCGTTCGCCACGATGCGCGACTCCGCCGCCGCCGCGGCTGAACCCGATATTCCTGCTGCCCAGGCGGTCTCTCAGCTGATCCTCGCCGGACGGGCTGGCGCATGGATGTTCGAGGACGGCGAGGCCCAGGTCGAGTCCCTGTTCGGCGTCACCGACAGCGAACTCCTGGGCGTCGGTCGCGGGCTCGACGCCCGGACGGACGGGTCGGCGCCGACGGCCTACGGCCCTGCCCCGACGCCGGTCGTCTACCTGGACAGCTGCATCACTCAGTACGCCGGCAGCTTCTCCGGTTTCCGCGAGTCGGCCGCCAACGTCGGCGACGTGCACCCGAGCCAGCAGCTGGCGGCGCGTGAGTGGGCGCGTTGGTGGAGGAGGGTGTCGCCGGCCGTACAGGTCGCGGAGTGCCTCGATGCACTCGGTCGCATCACGCGGGCCTTGGTGAGCATGGACGATACGGTTGCATCAGCCCTACCAGTGCTGGCGCGATCGACGGGACCGCTGTTCACGGTCCTCGACCAGGTGGTCCTCCCGCCCATTCAGAACGCGCTCACCGGGGTCGTCACGGCCAACCGAACCTTCCTGCCGTTCCTTCGCGACCTGGATCTTCCGAGCATATTCGGCTTCCTCGTCCGTCAGGTCTACACGGACCTGTTCATCGAGTTCTTCGCCAGAACGGAGGGTATCGATCGATCCTGCCTCTACCAGTTCTTCTGGTGGATGGACTCGAGCCTGAAGCGCTCCCGAATCGCCGCGGCCCTCGGTCCCCTCGTCCGCGAGGCGCCGCCAGCGCTTCACGCGGACCTCCAGGCCGGGGGATTCAGTCCTGGGTCCTTCGGGCACCCGGTGTACACGCGTGCGTGCGTCAGCCCCCTGATCGCCTCAGAGTCTGTCGCAGGCGCGCTGGGGGAGGTGTTCAGGGCGGCCATCCGGCCCGGCCGGCTAGCAATCATGCCGTCGCCTGTCGGACCGGTGGAGATGCCGTTGCTCGATGTGCTGGTCGCCTGCGAATCCCTGCCCGAAAGAGAGCCGCTCCAGACCCCCTTCGGCGCCGTGGGCGCGCCGGGCACCAACCTCCAGCTCCTGGCGTGGTGGCTCGAGGACGCCGGCTCCTCCAGCGTCTGCCACTTCCGGACCCGCTGGGAGCCCGACTGGCTGAGGCCCGCGTCCGAGCCGGACCTGGTCTTCCCTCCCGCGCTCGGCAATACTGAGTATGAGCCTGACTCCGAGGAGCAGTTCTGAGCGCGTTCCTTGGCATCGTCGGCTGCACACTGCCTGCCGGCTCCGGGAGTACGGGCGTGCCTTGCGAGCGGGCAGAATGGACCAGCTCCGACGACGGTTGGGACCATTTTGACGCCGCCGGCTGTGGACTGCGGAACGACGGCAGCATCGACTGCGCTGGCTTTGACATGACCTGGACCGGGCCAGACCGGTACGTGACCCTCCAAGGAGGGAATGGCATTCCACTTTGTGCGGTCACCGAGAACATGGTCGGGCGCTGCTGGGTCTTTGTGTATGCGGCCTGGGATTCGGTCGACATCCGCTTCTCCTTCGAAACTGCACCAGGGCAGGCTGAGCAGATGGTGGTCGCGTGGGATCTCCGTACTCCTTGCGCGCTGTCGCCCGAGGGGGAGATCCGTTGCTGGATCGACCTGCCGAGCGGTGAGTACACTCACGACTCGCCTGAGGCCGTCGAACGCCTCCAGGTGGCCGACGGGACGTTCGGGCAAATCGCCGGCCAGGGTGGCGCGCTCGTTGCGGTGGACGCCACCGAGGGCGAGGTGGTTGTGTTCGAGGCCCTCGATCGCCCGGAGCGGACCGGGGTGAGGGGCCTGTCCGATCTCGAGGCCAGTGGGGGACTGTTCTGCGGGCTGTCCGATGCCGGCGCGATCCAGTGCGGGGGCGCCTGTGACCTGATCCCCGGGCTGTGCTCGCCCCCGGAGGGGGTGTTCACGGACATCGCCATCTGGCCTCACGGCTGCGCCGTCGACCCCAATGGTGACATCACCTGTTGGAGCGAACCGGACTTCATGACGGATTGCGGACAGGTGGAGCCACCCGCGGGACGCAGGTTCGCCTCGGTGGCCACGGGCCTCACGTGGTCATGCGCCACCGACGTCGACGGGTGGGCCGTTTGTTGGGGGAACCCTGGCGTCGACTTCCTAGCAGTCGTCGGGAGAACTCGAAAGCAGAGCTTCGACGATCGGTATCGCTGAATGCCGATTGGGGGGCGGTGGACGCCACCGGAAGAGTGGGTGATCTGGG
>Ga0114933_10000835_pt1 | contig 36079 bp, 35 predicted proteins | sample 4SBtaG_FD_89691 | JGI IMG/M metagenome (GOLD analysis project Ga0114933, IMG submission 89691) | Deep subsurface microbial communities from Kolumbo volcano to uncover new lineages of life (NeLLi) - 4SBTROV12_W25 metaG | ecosystem: Environmental > Aquatic > Marine > Volcanic | place: Kolumbo... | reverse complement strand
GAAATCACCGATGTAAAAAATGTGGCTGATATCAAACGACATCTAAAAAATCATAATGTTTCTTAATGTCTGAAAATTTTTCTGAATTAACTTTTGATCAAATTGATATAGGTTTGACTAAAGAATTTGATGTAATAATTACACAATCTTTAGTTGATGACTTTGCAAAAATATCTGGAGACTATAGTCCTATACATATGAATGAAGAATTTGCAAAGTTAACTAAATTTGGAAAAAAAATAGTTCATGGAATGCTACTTGCATCATTATTATCAAGAATGGTTGGAATGTATCTTCCAGGAAAATATGCATTATACTCTTCACAAACACTTGAATTTCATAATCCCTGTTTCGTAGGGGATAAAATTACTGTTTCAAGTATTGTAAATGATAAAAGTGAATCAACTAAAATTATTAAAATTGAATCAAAAATTACAAATGAAAAAAAAGATATTCTTCTTTATGGTGAAGGACGAATAATTGTTAGAGATGATTGAAAATTTTGGTATTGGAATTGATATTTCCAGTATAAAAAAATTTAAACATAAACCATTTGAAGAAAATGAGAATTTTTATAAAAAAATATTTTCAGAACAAGAAATCACATATTGTCTAAAATTTACCAATTATTATGAAAAATTTGCAGCAAAATTTGCTCTTAAGGAAGCATTAATCAAATCTATCAATAAAAAAATATTTTTTTCAGAAATTGAAACATCATATTTGGATTCCAAACCTACTATACAAATTTTAAATTCTGAAGAAAATTATAGATTTCTTGTTTCATTATCTCATGAAAATGAAATTGCTGTTGCTGTTGTTATATCTGAAAAGATCAGATAAGATTTTTTTTAACTTTTTTACTCAGTTTTGTCAATATAGAATTAAATGTGATATTCATTGATTGCTGTGAAACATTTGTTGGAACAAATATTTCATCAGGAAATTTCTTTATTAGTTCAATATCTGGAATAATTTTTTTACTCTCTAATTCATTATACTTTTTTTCAATTAATTGTTTATTTTTTCTGATATCTAGTTCTGCTCTAATTTTTACACCAAGAAAACCTTTAGACAAATAAAACATCCATACAAAGAAATCTACAAGCATTAATGAAAATCTCATCTTTTCAAATGTTTTTTTAGAATAATGTGTAAGAAGACAATATTTCCTATTTCTTTCTAACCAATAGAATTTTTTTGAAGACCATTTTAATGAATAACTTTCAACATGAAACACTTTAGATTTTGGAACATAGTATGAATCTATTCCAATCTGTGCTGCTCTCCAACCTAAATCTAAATCATCATGATATAGAAAAAGAAATTCATCTAACAATCCAACTTTATCAATTACATCTTTAGATGTAAAGAGGCACGTCCCAGAAGCATATCCAATCTTTTCAACATCTTCTACCTTCTCTACAACTTTTCTTCCTTTATCTCTGGCAAATCCAAATCCAAAAACATGAAGCATATTGCCTGTACTTTGTATGATATTTTCTTCATCTAATGAGAGAATTTTTGGTTGATACAATCCTTCTCCAAATTTATTATATGCAAAAATTAGCTCATTAATACAATTAGGTTCAATAATTGTATCTGGATTTAATATTATGATGAATTCCCCGTTAGCTTCTCTAACTCCTACATTATTTCCTCCGCAATACCCCAGATTTTTATTATTTTGAATCAATCTTATATCGGGAAATCTTTCTTTACATTTTTTTTGACTATTATCTGATGAAATATTATCTACAACTAATATCTCTAGATTTGTATACTTTGATTTTTTTAAGGAATCAATACAATTTAGTAGTAATTCTCCTGCATTATAATTAAGAACAATAATACTAACTAGAGGAGGCTCATTCATATCTCAAACAAAAGTACTTAGATATTTACTGTTACTAATCAAAATTTTTTATCAAAGAGAAACCTTTGAACCTTCTCCTAAAAGAAAGATTTTCTTAGTTCCTGTCTCATCTTTAATCTCTGAATTATTTGCAATTATACTATTTTTAATTTCTGCCATAGAATTTATTTTACAATTTTTCATGATGATTGAATTTTCTATATTTGATACGGAAATAGTTGTATTATCTCCAACACAAACATTTGGACCAATTGAAGAACCTGAAGCAATATGACAGTTATCTCCAATAATTACTGGGCCATTAATTTTCACATTTGATTCTATTATGGTATGTTTTCCAATTATATGATCTATTTTTTCTTCTGAACATTCTAACATTTTTTTGATTATTTCGCCATTTGCATGAATTATGTCTTCAGGAGTTCCAGTATCTTTCCAATAATCTGTAATTTTTTCAAAACTAATGTTATTATTTTGTTTCAATAAATTATCTAATGCATCAGTTATTTCTAATTCATTTCTCCACGATGGTTTCAAATTATCTATGATTTCAAAAATTATTGGAGTTAATAGATAAATTCCAGTTACTGCTAGATTTGATTTTGGATTTTTTGGTTTTTCAACAATTTTTATAATCTTCTCATTTTCTACATCTGCAATACCAAATCTTGATGGATTATCAACTTCACATAACAAAACTGTTGCATCATAGTCTGAATTTTTGAAATTACTCACAAAATCTATAATAGATTTTTGTATAATGTTGTCTCCAAGAAAAACAAGAAATTTTTCACCATTTATGAATTCTTTACATAATCTGATTGCATGTGCAATTCCTTTAGGTTCATCTTGTTCGATATATGTTATGTTTACACCAAATTTTGATCCATTTCCGTAATATTCTCTTACTTTGTTTGACCCTATTCCTCCAATAATTATTGCAATATCTGTAATACCTGTTTCTGAAATTGCCTCTAAACAAAATTGTGACATAGGTTTGTTTGCAATTGGCAATAACTGCTTTGGGCCTGTATGAGTTAGTGGTCTTAATCTTGTACCATGTCCTCCATGTAAAATTATACCTTTCATTTTACATCATACATCCTATAATTAATTAGAATTTTTCCATGGAGTTGGATCCAATACTGTTTGTGAAACATCATTTAAAATTTTTGGGTTATCTAAATACCATTGAATTGTTTTTTCTAAACCTTCTTCAAAATTTGTTTTCATTTTCCAGTTTAATTGTTCAGATGCCTTATTCGAAGTCATACTATATCTAAAATCATGTCCTGGTCTGTCTTCCACAAATTCAATTAAATCTTCAGATTTATTCATTATTTGCAGAATTTTTTTAACTATTGTCATATTATCGATTTCATTATTTGCAGAAATATTATATGATTCTCCTGACTTTCCATCCAACAATGCTCTTTTCACAGCATGACAATGATCTTCAACGTAGATCCAATCTCTAATATTTTTCCCTTCACCATAAATTGGGATTTTTAGATTCTTATTTGCTAAAATAATTGTTTTTGGTATTAGTTTTTCTAAAAATTGTCGTGGTCCATAATTATTTGTACATCTTGTAATTATTACATCAGATTGGAATGTTATAGAGTAAGAGTTTATCAAAAGTTCTGCAGCAGCCTTAGTTGCTGCATATGGACTTGAAGGATTAAATTTTGTTTTTTCATCAGCTGTGCCTTGTATCAAACTACCAAATACTTCATCAGTAGAAATTTGAACCATTCGTTTTTTTTGCTTTGTAATTATATCCAATATGGTAAAAGCTCCTCTGATATTAGACACCAAAAATGGATTTGCATCACTAATACTTCTATCAACGTGTGATTCTGCAGCAAAATTGACTACTGCATCGCATTTAGTAATTTGTTCTTCCATGAATTTTTTATTTGAAATATTGCCTTTGAAAAATTCATATCTATTAGAATTTTCAATTTGAGATAAATTTCCATGATCTGAACCATACAATTCTGCATCTATGTTAATTATTTCAATATCCTTGTCTTCCTCTAAAATCTTTAAAATGAAATTACTTCCAATAAAGCCTAGTCCTCCAGTTACAAGTAATTTCATATAATCACAAATTTACTAATCCTAATAAAATATTGTATAATTTACTTAGTACCTTTAAATCCAAACTTTTATTGGTTAAAATCATTATTTTTTTCAAGTGGAAAGCCAAAATTTTTTTGTATGGGATTTAGAAAAACATCAGACAAAAGATGTAAAAGATTCTCATATTAATGGAGAATTAACAGTAATCTGGAGAGATTGGGATAAAATCATAAAAAATCCACAGATGGTATATGTAAATTCAGTAAATCCTGGAGAAATAAAAGGTCCTCATATTCATAAAAATCGAACGAGTTATTTTTATTGCATTGAAGGAAAAATGTCTATTGTCATACGAGATACTGATGGTAGTTATCATGAAATTGAAACAAATTCCAAAGAATCTAAATTAGTTTCAGTTTCTAATGGTATTGCTGCAGCAATAATTAATCCTTCAGAAAAAATATCAAAAATTTTGGTATTGGCAGATATATCTTGGAAGCCAAACGATGATGAAATGAAAAATATTAGTTTTGATAATTATGATTGGACAAAATGGAAAAAATAAAAAAAAATTCATCAAATTTAGAAAATGAGAATACAATTGAACTTGTATTATTAGATTCTGTTACAGAAATTTCTAATTTAATATTTCGGGACTCCCAAAAAATTATTACACTAGATTATATCACACATAAAACTCTAAATGAAAAAAAAATAAAACATGAAACTTCTGATAATTATATATCTGAATTAGAAAAAAAAAGTTTATTTGATTATGTTGTTTCTTGTGCTGAATGGTACAAAAAAATTCCCAATTCAAAAAATTTAGAATTTCAGAATGTTAATTTATTAGGTTCAATGAATGAAATGGAATTTCATCTTGAATTTCTTAATAAAATTATTAAAATTTATACAATTTCTAATATATTATCTCGTTTAAAACCCAAAAAGCTTTTCATATCTAGTAATTTAAAAAATTATGTAGAACAATTCAGTGATGATAAAACTGTTAATATTGCAATATTAAATAAAAATACAGAACAAGGATTCAATTCTGAACAAATTGAATTACGATTTAATTTTTTATTTAAACCAATTACACTTTATATTTCAAAAATTTTTTATAATAAGTTAAAAAATATTCAGGAAAATTTTATTTGTAGTATTTTTGGATTATGGTATAAACCAAATTCTAAAACTAAGGCAAATATGATATTAGAATTTAACCCTTCATCATTTTCAACTTTATTTACTGAATTATCTAATTGCAAACATCAAACAATTCTATTCAATCAAAGAAGATCTGCAGTATGGAACTGGAATTCAATAAAAAATTTAAGAAAAAATAATTGCAAGATAATCAATCCTCGTGATTTATTAAAAACTGATAATAAAACCCTTAAAATTTTGGAGACAAAATATCGCTCTAAACTATCTAATTTCTGGTTAAATGAAAAAGAATTAGAATTAATTTTTTCAAAGAATGGTGTTAGATTTTGGCCAATTATGAAAGAAAAATTTAAAAAATTATATAATTCTAGATTAGAAAATTTCTTAAAACAGATTATAATTTCAAAGAATATACTAGAAAACATCAATCTAAATTCTATTTTATCTTTAAATGAACAAGGTGAAACTGAAAAATTATTTTATCGACATTTGAATCATAAAATTCCTACATTGCTACTACAACATTCATTTTTCAAATATTATGATGAAATGTATGATGATCAGAGACGTTATGATTCTGAATTTACTTATGATCTAAAAGCTGATTATTTTTTACTATGGGGTTCTGCTGATCTAGATTTTTATTCAAAATTTGGAATTAAAAGCAAAAAATTAATTATTACTGGTAGTCCAAAACATGAAAATTATTTTATTTCCAGATTAAAAACTAAAAATAATCCTACTACAATTCTTTTAGCTTTGAATCCAATGACGAATTTTAGTGGATTATGCAATGTTGAATCATTTTTAAATTATGAAAAATTAATTATTAAATTAATTAATTTCTTAAATTCACATCAAAATATAAAAATTATAATTAAACTTCATCCGGGTGAAAATTCCCATAATGAAATATTAAATAATTTTTTAAAATTAAATTTTCCTAAAATTCCTGTCTTTCAAACAAATTCATCAAAAAAATTAATTCAAGAATGTGACTTATTGATCCACACTACACCTGAATTTTATGAAATATCTACAATTATGTTAGAATCTATGATTTTAGGTAAACCTGTCATAGAAATTTTTGCTGAAGAAAAACCTAGCACATCACAAAATAAAATACTTCGACTTAGCTTTAAAGATGAATTTCATAAAATTTCAGAAATAATTTCTAATAATGATAGCTATCAAAACCTAATAAATAAAAATAATGATCTTCTTTCCAAATATCTTTCAAATACTAAAAGTGCCAGTAAATCAATTTTGACTTTTCTTAATAAACTTGAATATGACATAAAGACGTAATAATTTAATACACATGAAAATTGAATGATGATACATGAGCGATAATTTAAATTCAGAAACTCGACCATCATACATTAAAAGAGTTGAAAGAATTAATCCTGAAAAACAATTAACAGATGCATTAACTCAAAAATTTGGGCAAAAGTTTTCCGATTATCGTAAGGAATACTTCAAAATTTTAGATAATAAAAATAATAATTATGATTATGTCCCAGACTATCCTCTAAATGTATTAGTTGAAGTTGTGAATAAATGTAATCTTGAATGTATCATGTGTTTATCTTCTCATAGAAAAGGAGATGTCAAAGTAATTAGTAACGAAACAATTACCAAATTATTAACTGAATTTAAAGAAAATAATTTACCTGCTTTGATGTTTGGTGCAGGTGATGAACCATTGATGTTTTCAGATATAGATCAAATGTGGAAAAAAGCAAATCTATCTGGCATAATGGATATTTTTATTTTTACAAATGGAACTTTGTTGAATAAGGATATGTGTAACAAAATTCTTGAACATGAAGTATCTAGAGTGTACATATCATTAGACGCTGCAACTGAAGAAACATATCAAAAAATTCGCTTAACAAATAAAAAAATTGATGAAGAAGTTACTGGAAATGAAAAATTAAAAATTATTAATGATGAACAAAATCGTTTACAATCTATTGAAAATAATATTAAAACACTAATTGAAATGAGAAATTCACGAAAGTTAGAATTACCTCAAATTCGTGTTTCTTATACTGTTCAATATGGAAATAAACATGAAATAGAGATGTTTAAAGAAAAATGGGAAAATGTTGTAGATTTTATTGAATTTCAAGAAACTCAAAATATTCAATTTGATAAACTTGCTAGTTTGTCTGAAACAGATAGATGGAAAAGAAGACCACCTATGTATAAAAAAAATTATAAAAAAGACTGTAAAGCTCCATTTCATTCAGCTACTGTTTGGGCTGATGGTTCAGTTATCCCATGTTGTACTTTTCAAGGTAAAAATCTTACTTTGGGCAATATCAACGGTGTACCTGAATTAGGAATTCCTGCTCAATCATTAAAAGAATTATGGAATGGTGAAAAAATCAATGAGCTTCGAGAACAATTCAAAACTGGTGAATTAAACATAGTTTGTCAATCATGTCTTAATGCAAGACAAACAGAAATATTTGATGTTATTAAAGAAGTAAGAAAATAATTTTCTTTTAAAAAATTTGTAAAATTTAAATTTAATATTTAACTACACTAATAATTCATGTAGGTTATTTACCCATTCATTATTGTTTTTACTCCACATATTACCTCTAAATTTTTCAACAGTTTTCCAAAATTCATCTAATGTAATATTAATGAAATCACAAAATTCTTGAATATATTTTTCAGAACATTTTCCATCATATTCCTTTACCATTTCAATTGCTTTTTTTCTATTCATCAAGCCGTCCATTATATCATAACAAACATGATCCATACATTGTCCAAATCCAAATTTTATACATTTTAACATTTGATTAACGTGAACCAAGTCGGAATCTAATTGTGCAAATTTCACAAAAGTTCCAATTTCATTTGCTTTGGAATCGTCTCTACATTTTAAACCATGACTGATTGAGAATTCTGCATTTTTTCTATATGACCATTCTTTTAGATAATATTGTAACCAAATTGCTCTTATATCCATACTTTCTAGTTTTTCACGATTATAATGAAAAAGAAATAGATCTTTTTCTTCTATTCCATCTATGCTAAGATATTCCTCCCATCCTTTTGATAATGTTTGAAGTTGTTCTGCATTTAGTGCATTTGCATCTTTACCAACTCCTGTTAAACTAGTACCTTGTGTTAATCCTGGATTTTCACCTTGAATGATTAATGGAATATTAAATTTTTCAGCAATTATGTATGTCGATGAGTATAAACTAAATTCTGTGGCCTTTACTGGATTAAGATGTGTAAAGAAATCATAACGCATCATTTTTTTCACAATATTTGGATTAGGTCTAATTGTAATTACATCAAAACCTAATTTTTTTAGATTTTCGATATTTTGTTTTCCTAGATCTGTAATATTTTCAGGTTCATAATTTACTAATAAGCAATTAAGATTTAATCGGTCTCTTGCAGTCAATGCTTGTTTTGTACTATCTTTTCCTCCGCTAACTCCTATGGCACAATCATAATTTGAATTAGATTTTTTCTTTGCCCAATTTGATATTTCTTGTAATTCTTTAAATCTTAAATCCCAATTGATTATTTTTTGCTCTTCAATCCATAAACATGCACCACACACTCCTTCATTATTGAAAAATATTCCAGGTCTTGTATCTGGCTGAATACATTTAGTACAAATCTTCATAATTACTTACAACTGAGTTAATTTTTCAAAATATAAAAATTAAACATTTCTATCAATAAACCATAATTTAATTCTCATAAATCGTGAAGAATCTATGAAATCTGATATTTCTATATGAATAGCACTATTTTAATTGCCCAATTTTTTTATTAACTCATGATTGAAGGAAAAAAAATTCTAATCACAGGTGGTACTGGCTCGTTAGGCGTCGCTTTAACTAAAAAACTTCTTGAACTAGGAGCTGATACTGTTAGAATTCTTAGCAGAAATGAAGATAAACAAATTCGTATGGAAAATGAAATCAAAGATGATAGACTAAGATTTTTTTTAGGTGATATTAGAGATAAAGAAAGACTAACACAATCTTTTGAGGATGTAGACATCGTTTTCCACGCAGCTGCATTAAAACATGTTCCAAAAATTGAATACAATCCTTTTGAATCAATTAAAACAAATATTATTGGCTCTCAGAATGTTATTGATGCAAGTATTGCTCAAGATGTTGATAAAGTAATTTGTATTGGTACTGATAAAGCAGTATCACCTCTTAATACTTATGGTGCAACAAAATTAATTATGGAAAAACTATTTGTTAGTGCTAATAATTATCTTAGTGAAAAAAAACATAGAACAAAATTTGTAGCTGTACGATATGGTAATGTTTTAGGTAGTAATGGTTCTGTAATCCCAAAATTTATTGAATTATTAAAAGCAGGAAAATCAATATCTATCACAGATCTTAGAATGACTCGATTTACAATTTCAATGAATGATGCATTAAATTTTATTTTAAATGCAACAAAAATTGCAAAAGGTTCAGAAATTTTTATTCCAAAAATGGCCGCTTATGATATGGATCTTTTAACATCTTCATTATATGAAATAATTGAAAAAACTAATGAAGACATTATTGGTATTAGACCTGGAGAAAAATTGCATGAAATGTTAATCAATTCTGATGAATTACCTTACACTTACGAGATCGATGATGTTTATGTAATTCTAAGTCCTTTGATTCATCCCTCTGATAATTCTAGTCCTAACATGCGTCCTTTCAATCAAGATGAACTTGATGAAAGATATCCTGGAATAAAAAAAATTGAAAACATGGAATCATACTCGTCTCATTTAGCACCAAAAATACCAAAAGATGAATTAAAACAAAAAATTTTAGACTTAGGTTTAATTGATCTAAATTAATTTTTTTTCTAAAAATACACAATGCGTATTTATAAAAGAATACATTTTCAAAATCATGAAAATTCTTGCTGTAACACTTGAACGTTGTTCTGGATGCTCCTTATTTGTTGATGATAAAATTGTATTTTCATCTAGTGAAGAACGTTACACAAGAAAAAAATCAGATTCACTTTTTCCGGAAAATTCAATAAAACATGCTCTTGAATACTGTAATGTAAGCCCAAACGAATTAGATAATGTTCTGATTTGTGGTAATCGTTTAAGCTTAATTCCTTCTATTATGAGGGAATATTCCACATTTACTGTAGATGACCAATTACGCTCAATGAAAGAATATTGGTATCCAAAATTAATTGAAAATAAAGATATTTCATATGTTGAACTCTTTAAAGATAAAATTAATCTTGATACTTATCCTTTCAACACGGAATGGGGTAAAAAATTTAATTATTTCTCACTAGAAAATCCTTACTCTGTTGATGATGAGAAAAAAGTATCAGAATTTTTTATTACAACATTATCATCATTTCTAAATATTGAAAAATCTAAAATATCTCATGTTGAACATGATACATGTCATGCATCATATGCTCTTTATGGAAGTCCAATTCGTGAAAAAAACACATTAGTTGTAACTGCTGATGCGTGGGGTGATGATCTAAGTGCAACTATATCAATCTTTGATGGAGATAAAATTAATCGTGTTAAGGAATACCATCATAAAGATTTTCAATTAGCTCGAATCTATAGATACACAACATTAGTTCTTAGAATGTTAGCAAATGAACATGAATACAAAGTAATGGGTTTGGCACCATATCATAGTAGTAAAAAAACTATTGAGGTTGAAAAAATTTTAAATGATATGCAATCAATTAATGGATTAGAATTTTCATTTAATTCTAATATTAAGGATATTTTTCACCACCTTGATGAAAATTTAAAAAATTTTAGATTTGATCATATTGCATCTGGTTTACAATCTTTTACTGAAAAACTTCTAACAAAATGGTTTTCTAATATGGCTGAAGAATATGATTCATCTTCTGTTGTATACTCTGGTGGAATTTCAATGAATGTAAAAGCAAATTTAATAATATCAAAGATACCTCAAATTAAAAATTTCTTTGTTTGTGGTGCTGGTACTGATGAAACTTTACCTATTGGTGCATGTTATCACCATGCAACATTGTCTAAAATTTCTCCAAAACCATTGGTTGATCTATATCTTGGTGATGATGCAAGTTATTCTGAAACTCAACTAAATCAAAGAAATAATATTAATGCTACGCCTATTGATTCAATTGAACAAATTCTTGATCGATTATTAGAGAATCAGATTATTGGAATATGTAGAGGACGTATGGAAATGGGTCAACGTGCTTTAGGTAATAGAAGTATAATTTGTGATCCAAGAAATATAAAAAATGTTGAAAAAATTAATGATTCTATAAAGAATAGAGATTTTTGGATGCCATTTGCACCTATAATTTTAGATGAATATCAAGATGTATTGATTGAAAATCCTAAAAAATTGGAATCGCCACATATGACTATTGCATTTGAAACAAAAAATGGCAAAGAACTAATTCCTGCTTCGGTACATCGTTCTGACGGAACTGCTAGAGCACAACTTCTAAAAAAATCTGTAAATCCTAAACTATGGAATCTAATATATCGTTTTTATGAAAAAACTGGAATTCCTGCAGTTCTTAATACATCATTAAATCTACATGGATTTCCTATTGTGAGAACAATCGATGATGCACTTTATGTTTTCCAAAATTCAAAACTTGATTTATTATGGCTTGAAAATCATATAATACAAAAAAACTAAAGATCACTCTTTTTTAAAGCAGTAAATGCCTGGTAATTTTTTTTTGCTTTTTTATTTAATATCTTTAAAAAATATGAAGCTGAAAGACCAACACATGGACGCAATACATCCAAATTTGTTTTTGAAAATTTTTCACCTTTTCTAATATTCTTAATAGACCAAATTCCTCTTCTTTGAATAATTTTTGTATGTTTTTCACTTTCTTCTATTATTTTTTTATCATGACCTAATGCAATTTCCATTTCTCTAATTTTTTCTACCATTTCTTTAAACTGCTTAGGATTCAATGAATGTGGATGATCTGGTCCATTAGATTCAGTATCAAGTGTAAAATGTTTTTCAATAACGCATGCACCCAATGCCACACTTCCTAGTATTGCTGTATATCCTGGTGTATGATCTGAATAACCAATATTCAGATTAAATTTTTTTCTAAATTGTTCTATGACTTTTAAATTAGTATCTTTAATTGGTGATGGATACTGTGTTGTTGCTTGCATTAATACAATCTTATTATTTTTTTGATTAACAATTGTTTTTATTGCTACATTGACATCATTAATTGTACTTGCTCCTGTAGCCAAAAAAATTGGAAGTTTCTTTTTTGCTATATATTTTAAAAATTCTATATTTGTAATTTCACCAGAACCAATTTTTATTATTGGAATTTTATTTCTAATTAGTTCATCAACTGCTTCAATATGATATGGTGCCGAAAGAAATTGAATTTTACATTTTTTTGCATATTTCTCTAATTTTTCTATCCATTCTATGGGTAATTCTGCATCTTTGTATACATTCCAAACAGATTTTTTCCATTTTGATTGAAAAGTAACTTTTTTTTCAAATCCTTTCTCCGATAGAATTTTTTTAGTTTGAAATGATTGAAATTTTGCAGCATCTGCCCCTGCTTCTTTTGCTTTTTTAATTAATTTTTTTGCAACATTAATGTCTCCATTAAAATTTGAACCAATCTCTGCAATAATATAGCATGGATTATTTTCTCCAATTATTTTATTTTTTATTTTAATTGTTTTTATTTTCAAATTTTTCACACATTTTTAAATCATGTAATTCCATTATTTCATCTTTTTTTGATTCTAACCAATCCTCAAATTCAATTGACTTATGTTTAACTATTGATTTGGATACTTCATTATTCAATGATGTATTTTTTGGCCGTTCTGCAATAAATGAAAAATCATCAATTGAACCTTGTTTGACATAATTTTCTCCAAAACCTAATTTCTGTGCCATACTTTTACAAAATTCATACTTTGAAATTTTTTTATCTGAACCTAAATGAATTATTCCCTTATAATTAGAAAATGTAACATCTGTTATTTGTTGGCTAAGATTTTCAACTGATAATGGTGTAAAATGAACATCATCAAAACCAATAATATCTTGTTTTTGCTTTAATTTTTCTAACATATTGTTAAACAAGTATTTTTGTGAATTATCAATTCCATAAAAATTAGTTCTAACAATTACTGAATTACTACATCCTTCTAAAACTTTTTTTTCCCCTTGTAATTTGGTTTTTGCATAAATATTTTTTGGATTTGGTATATCATTTTCATTATACATTCCTTTTTCACCATCAAATATTGAATCTGTTGAAATATGGATTAATCTAGAATTATACTCTTCACATTTTTTTGCAATAACTTCTGGGGATATGGCATTTACCAATTTTGCTTTCTCTGGATTTTTTTCAAGAAAATCTATATCATTTCTTCCTGCACAATTAATTATTATGTCTGGTTTTTCTTTATCAATTAGATTTGAAATTCTTTTATGATCACTTATGTCTAATTGTAATACATTTTCCATTTTATTCAGTTTTGTCTTGATTATTGTTGTATCTTTTTTTTCTAATTCTGAATAGATTTTTTTCCCTAAAAACCCATACCCAAAAAGAATAATTTTGTTTTTCACGTTCATTAAAAGTTGATATGATAATAAATTTTAGTATATCTGTATGAAAAAAATTTTGTATTATGTATCTGAACATGGTTTAGGTCATCTTACACGTTCAATTGCATTAATTCGTGAGCTACAAAATGAGACCAAAATCATGATTCGAAATTCAAATGAATCTTTTCTCAAAAAATCTTTACCATTAATCCCAATTTTTACTGGAAAAACTGATCAAGGACCAATTATCTCTAAAAATTTTGTTTCAATCGATTGGAAAAAAACTCATACTTCGATTAGTAATTGGTATTCAAATTTTAGCTCTAATTTGGAAAAAGAATCTATTTTTATAAAAAAATTACAACCAGATATTATAATTTCTGATATTTCCCCAATTCCATTACATGCTTCCAAAAAATTAGGTATTCAATCAATTGCAATATCAAATTTTACTTGGTTAGACATTTTTTCAAAATTAGATAACTTTAATCTTGATCATATTAAGAACTCATATGAAAATGCATCATTTTGTGTCCAGCTACCTTTCAGTACATCTATGGATATTTTTAGACAAAAAAAACAAGTTGGAGTTGTTTGTAAATTACTATCAGAGAATAATACGTCAGTCAGAAAAAAATTAAACGTTGATGAATCAAAATTTTTAATATTCATTAATCTTCCAAAATTTTATAATGTCAATTTGAAAAATTTTAAAAATTTTCAAGTCATTTCAACTGGAGCTACAACAACATCTAAAGATACTATATTTATTGAACCTTGGATAGAAGGTCAAAATTTAATTAATGCATGTAATCTAGTTGTCGCAAAATGTGGTTATGGTATGATTACAGAATGTCTAACTACTGGAACACCATTTCAATTAATTGCTGATGAATTACACCCTGAACAGTATGCTATGCTAAAACATCTATCTGATTGCGGTATTAATAATAGAATTCTAGATTGGAAAAATGGAAAAATAGAAATTGATTTTAATGATATTCAATATTTTGAATCATTCAAAAATGATAATTCAAATGTAAAAAATGTAATACAAGAATTTTTGAAGTAATCTAACTATGTTTCATGATTTATTGATAGATTATCTTTTAAACAAATGAATAAACTCATAATAATGAATAATGATAAAAAGAATTCAATTAAATGCTCATTGTTCTTAAAATATTATTTAATTCGGTGAAATTAATATGATCTTACAATTAACACACATCACTGTATGTACAAATTATTTTGATTCTGTGATTAACAACCTAATCAAACTTGGATATAAAAAAATTTTTATAGAAAAAAATCAGAAAAATTTAAAAATAAAAAAACATTTGATGACAAATTACAGTAATTACCACCAATTAGCAATATTAGAATCTAAAACTAATTTTAATTTAGAAATTGTACAATATCCTGAAATAAATTTTGTTAATGAAAATTTTAAGGCTAAACCTGAAAATTCATTTTTTAATGAAAAAAATTTTATCTCTGAATTAGAGAAAAAAAATAACTGGAAAAACTTCCCCAAAATATTTGATTTTAATAAACTTAAAATTACAACTAATGATATTGAACAAAGTAGAAATTTTTGGGAAATATTAGGATTTAGCATCAATCAAAAAAATAAAAATCTGAATTTTCAATCTATATTAGATAATCGAATATACGGTATTGAATTAATCAAAAAATCGTTTAAATCTGGTTTCCTAAATAATCATGGAATTTCTTCTATAGCTTTTCTGACAAATTCAATTAAATATGAAAAAAAAAATTTAGAAAAAAATGGTTTTTACACTACTGATATTGATAATATCACAATAAGAAATAAAACTATTGAATTATTTTTCTGTAGAAATAAATCTGGAGAGATTATTGAAATATACTCTGTAACAAATTAATTTTCTATTACACTTTACCATTAATTAAAAAATTTGGATTAATTTTCATTTCATTTTTTATAATATTTATTGTATCTAATGAACTAATGCTTGTTATTTGACCTCTTCCTAAATCTGATAATTTTACTTTTTTTAATTCTATAGCTTTTTTATGAAATTTTTCAAAATTTGGCGCATGTTGTGGTTTAGTTTTATCGTAAACAAAATGTATAAATTCCTTCTTTACTAAATTATTCCCAATTTTTAATTGACCATGAAATTTTTTATCAAATCTGTAATTTACATTAATTTGTTTTTCAATATAATGACATAATGTGGAAGTTGAATCGAAATTAAAATTACATATTTTTCCTCTTTTCATCAAAAATCTTTCCCAAAAAGAATTGTCTCCGAATGAATGTGAAGAACAATTTTCTGTAAAAAATTTTGCATTTTTACCAATTGAACAAATCGAAAAATTTGGATCATTAGATCTTATCGCATTTTCATCTTTACGAATATGTTCTGAGAATATTCCGCATACTCCTGGAGTATGTTTAATATCAAATTTTTCATTATTACAAAATGTATATGAGAATGTTGGTACAATTAAAGTTCCAGTTTTTTCAATAACCTCAAAAATTGCATTTTTAAAATTATTGCCATAATCATCAGAGTTCTCTGCATTTTCCAATCTTCCAAAAAAACCTAAATTACTATGTATGAATATAGAGTCTCCTTCTCTAATCCCCACATTCCTTAACGAAGAAATGATATCTTTGTACTGATAATCACAATTTTGCAATTTTTTTCTCTATTATTCTAGTTAGACCATTAATTGTAGAAAACAATCTATCTTGGAATTCATCATTTGAAAATTTAATTGAATAGTTTTGTTCAATATCTGTAATTAATTCTATAAATTTCATTGAATCAATCCAACCATTTTCAAAGTAATTTTCATCATTGTAATTATTCTGAATACTATCATTAGATATTGAATTTTCTTTAAACCATCTGATAAGCCAATCTTTTGTGTTCATGTAAGGAATAATTTTCAGTTAATATTATTTATTACTATGATCTGACGTTTTTAAAATATGGATAATTTCTAACTCATATGTATCATTCATACTAATGTTTTTTATAATTAAAAATCACTCTTTTTTATATAATGTTAATTATAGAAAATAAAAATAATAATCAAAACTATCAAATAATTCATAATTCTCATAAAAATGATTATCTTCTACAACATATGTCGTCATTAAGTCATTTACCTCAACATAAATATTCAATTATTAAAATTCTATAAATTAGATATCAAATGGTTTCTAAAAACTCTATAACATTATTAAAAGAAATTTCTAAAAAAAATGCTAGTAATGTATTTCTAATTGATTCAGAGACAGGTAAACAAATTACCTATAAAAATTTAGATAAAAAGGCAATTGGTATAGCTAAATTACTTCGGCAATTTGGATTAAAAAAAAATGCTAGATTAGCAGTAATTCTTGATAATTCGGTTAGCACTGTTTATTTTTATTTTGCATGTCTATATTCTGGAATATCTGTAGTTCCAATTAATCCCATAATGACTTCAAATGAAATAATTCACATTATAAAAAATAGTAATACAAAATATGTTGTAATTAATAATAAAACAAAAAATGAACTTGATAACAAAATTATTAGAAATCAAAAAATAATATATCTTCATGAAGAAAAAATTAATCCACATTATGATAATTCTATTAATATTGATAATCTACCTGATTCTACTGGTTTTATTCCTTTCCAAAATGTCAACCAAACTGATGAAATATGTTTGATATATTCTGCTGGTACAACTTCTGATCCAAAAGCTATTCCACATTCAATAAAGGATCTTATACAAAATGCACAATTATTTGGAAAAACTATGAAAATTAACAAACAAAATAGATTCTGCAATTTTTTATCCCTGATGTATCTTGGAGGATATTATAACTTACTCATATTGCCATATGTTCTTAACTCTAGTGTAGTTTTAACAGATGCATTTAATCCTAAAACTGCAATTAATTTTTGGAAATCTATAATCAAAAATAATGTAAATACTCTCTGGTTAGTCCCAAGCATAATGTCAATTTTATTAGAATTAGATAGAAATAATCAAGGCAAAATTTATTGTAAAAAAAATATCCGTCTAACATTATCTGGCACTGCTCCTTTACCATATTCAATCAAACAATCATTTGAAAAAAAATATAATTTAAAAATTCTAGAAAATTATGGTTTATCAGAAACTTTGTTTATTTCTACAGAAAATCCAAAAAATCATTCAAAAACATCGAATCTTGGAAAACTCTTACCAAACATAAAATTAAAGATCATTGATAGTAAAGGAAAAAATGTTGATGATGGTACAGAGGGAGAAATATATGTTAAAACTCCTTATCTTTCAAAAATTTTTACACATGATGATAATTTACAAAATGGATGGTTTGAAACGGGTGATATAGGAAAAATTGAGAAAAATAATCTTATGATTACTGGCAGAAAAAAGGACATAATCATCCGAGGTGGAATAAACATTAGTTCTTCCGTTATTGAAAATGTTATCTATAAGAATAAACATGTTTTAGAATGTGCTGTAGTTGGAATCCCTCATAAATTCCAAGGTGAAGAAATTATTGTAGTTATACGAATCAAAGAAAGTGTTGATCCTAAAAAAATTAAAGACGATCTTAACATAAGTTGTAAAAAAAATCTATCTATCTTAGAACAACCCAGCAGAATTGTTAATTTGAAGCAATTTCCCCATGCAAAATATGGAAAAATTCAAAAAAATAAGATTAGAGCATGGCTAGAAAATTCTAGTAACATAAATCCTTCAATAAAAATCGAAAAAAAATATACCCAAAAAAATGGTACTCCTTCAATTTCTAAAATAGTTCAAGATAGTATTGAAGCTACCTCTATTAGGTATAATACTCTAGTATATGAAAAACAACAAAACGGTGAAGATATAATTGTCATGTCTTTAGGAGAGGCATTTTTTGATATACCTCTATATCAATTCAATGATTTACCATTTCCTAAACTTTACCATTATTCCCATTCAAAAGGAATTCCTGAATTAAGAAAGAAATTACAAGAATATTTTGCAAAAACATACAATGTTTTTTTTGATTATAAAAATGAAATACTTATCACTGCTGGATCAAAAATTGCAATTTTTATGAGTTTGATGACAGTTCTAAATCCTAATGATGAAGTTTTAATTCATGAACCTAGTTGGGTAAGTTTTCCAGAACAAGTCAAATTAGCAAATGGGAAACCTATTCGTATTCCTCTTACCAAGTCTGTATATGATTTTGAGGACTACATAAATAATAAAACAAAATTAATTATCATTAATAATCCCCATAACCCTACTGGAAAATTATATAGTTTAGAAGAAATGTCTCATTTGTACAATATTGCTAAAAAATATAATCTCTATATTTTATCTGATGAAGCATATAGTGATTTTGTATTTGATCAAAATAAATTTATTTCATTTGGTGATCTTGATGATAAAAAAGAAAATTCTATTATTGTAAATTCTATCTCTAAAAATTTTGGTATTTCTGGATGGAGATTAGGATATCTTGTAACAAATAAAAAATTAATTGATCAAATTTTAAAAGTAAATCAACATCTCATTACATGCCCACCTACGATTTTGGAATATTATATTGAAAAACATTTTGATGATATAATAGAAATTACAAAACCACAAATAAAAAAATTAATTGATAAAAGAAAAAAAGTTATTCGGTTCATGGATAACATAAAATTAAAATTTCTTCCAGGTGAAACTACATTTTACATATTTCTATCTATAGCTGATTCAAAACTTAACTCTGAAAATTTTTGTACAGAATTATTAGATAAATTTAATGTTAGCGCAGTACCTGGTATAGGTTATGGTGATAGTTGTGATAATTTTATCCGAATTTCTATTGGTTCAGAAAATATTAATAGATTAAAAATTGGACTAAAAAATATTAAAAATTTAATTAAATCAACATCTTATTGATATGTCTCTTTCAGGAAATCCTTTCCCATCAAGCTTAATTGAAGGTATAGAAATTTTAGCATTAAAATTGGGTAACTTGAAAAAAGAAGAATCCCTTCTAGTAATTACTGATTTTACTACTTTCAAAATGGGTGATTATTTTGAGAAAATATTGAAAAAAAAATACGCCGTAAAACACTTGTCTATAAAACCTCTAAAAATTCATGGACAGCACATAAATGATCAAGTATCCAAAATCATGAATTCTTCGGATTTAATTATTGGTTTAACAAAAAATTCCATGGCTCATTCCCCTGAACGAATTGAATCTGAAAAATTTGGAGCACGTTATCTTAGTTTACCTGATTATTCTGACCATTTACTTGAGCATCGTGCTTTACGAGTGGATTTTAAAAAAATAGCCAAAAATGCTATTCATCTAGCACATAAATTATCAAAAACAAATCATATTTCTATTCAAACTCCTCTGGGAACCAATCTGGAACTAACCGTTGAAGGGAGAAAAGGAAATTTTGCTCCAGGATTTGTTAATTCAGAAATCAAATTAGGGTCCCCTCCAGATATAGAATGTAATATTGCACCAATAGAAAATAAATCAAATGGAAAAATAATTGTGGATGGATCCATACCTCATTCCAATATTGGCTTGTTGAATTCTAAAATCACATTGTCTATTGATAATGGAAAGCTAATTGATATTTCGGGAGAAAATGTAGTTGTAGAAAAGATAAAAAATTTAATAAATTTTGAGAGTGATGATGTATTCTTAGGTGAATTTGGAATAGGACTGAATAATAAATCAAATTTATGTGGAAATATGTTATTAGATGAAGGATGCTTTGGTACAATCCATTTTGGATTTGGATCAAATCTTGCATTAGGTGGAAAAATTAACTCAAATTTTCATCTTGATTTTGTTTTAAATTCTACACAGTGTATTTTTGATGAAGAAAAAATTAAATATAAAAATTTTATATAATTAATTAAAGACTTATTTCAAATTTTGATTATAATTTTTAATTTCTGGATTTTTATCAAGAAACTTGATAATATCTTTCATCAAAATTGGTCGATGCTGAATATTTTTAATTATTTGACGAATTACCTTTAAATCATTTTCATAATCTAGTGACCATCTCAAGTTAGATAGATTTGACTCTAAATCAAGAGTTTTTATTTTAAATTTTTCAGAATTAAGATAAATGTAAGATGTTACATGCTCCCTTTCATCTGGTGATTCAGCATTTTTCCACGCTTTTTCTAATGCTTCAAATGTCATCATTTCTACTTCAGTTCCAGATGGATATGTAGAATCAAGAATTAGCTTATTATTTTTTTTAATTACGCCAAAATTTGCAATGTAGTCAAAATTACTAGAAATGAACATTTTAATTATTGAATCAGTTATTTGTGGATCAATTAATGGTTTATCTGCTGGAATTCTAATTATATGTGATAAAGAGTACTTTTTTGCACATTGATAATGTCTGTCAAGTACATCTTCTTCTTCACCTCGAAAAACATTCACATTTAATTTTTCACAGTGGTTAACAATTACATCATCACGTTCCAAATTTGATGTAGCAACTATAATTTCATCAGATTGTTGACAATTTCTTAATTGACTAATTGAATAGTCAAGCATTAAATTATTTTCATCAGCTTTCATCAAAACTTTCCCTGGTAGTCTTGTAGAACCCATACGTGTTTGTAAAATTATACCTATTTTCATTTTTAAGTATATGATCTTTTATTCATCAAACCTTTTCGTGTATGTATTTTGAAAATGTTCAAAACCATGTTTTCCAAAAAATTGTATTGATTTATGATTTGTTGGATTAATATTTGCAAGGTATCTCTTTTTACCATTTTTTTCCATGAATTTTTCTAATGCTTGACTACCATATCCCTCATCTTGAAATTTTTTATCAATGAAAATTCCAAGTTCATCTCTATCTGAAAGATAAATATTACCAATTTTTTCATTATTTACAATTATGATGTCCCATGATTTGAAATCATTATTTTTGATAAAATCAATATGTTCTTCCCATGTTGGTAATGATTTATGAGATATGTTTATGATACCTTCTCTTTGTTTTAATAATTCAAAGAGAAATTCTGCATCATCCATTGTAATTGATCTTAACTCCATATTTTTGTGTAAACTAGATTTGATTTATAGTTTAAGAAGAAATTATGACTAAACTAAAATTTAATTTCATGTATTATGATTTATCAAAAGTATTTTTATCCTTAAAAAAATTATAGTAATATGAATATGAGTAATAAAAAAAATGAATGTTTCATTATTGCTGAGGCTGGTTCAAATTGGAAATGTGGTTCCTATGAAGATGATCTAATACAAGCTAAAAAATTAATCAAAGTCGCTGCAAATTCTGGTGCAAACGCAATAAAATTTCAAACATATAAATCTCAAACTATCTATGTTGAAAATGCAGGAGTTTGTGAATATTTATCTGAAACAAATTCAAATGAAAACATTAATGATCTTTTTGAGTATTTATCAATGCCCCATGAGATGATTCCTGAATTAGCAAAATCATGTAATGAAAAAAATATACATTTTATGTCTACACCCTTCTCAGTTGAAGATGCTAAAGCTGTTGAGCCATTTGTCAAAATACATAAAATTGCTTCATTTGAAATTAATCATGTGAGACTATTAGAATTTCTTGCAAAAACTGGAAAGCCTATAATTTTATCAACCGGTGCTAGTACTTTTGATGATATAGATTTTGCAGTTGAGTATTTAAAAAACAATGGATGTAGAAATATTACATTATTACAATGTACATCCAAATACCCATGCCCAACAGAATCACTAAATTTACACACAATTCCTGAAATTCGTAAAAAATATAATCTTCCAGTAGGATTTTCAGATCATTCTGAGGATCCAATATTGGCTCCATCCGTGGCTGTAGGTTTGGGTGCAACAGTAATTGAAAAACACTTTACATTAGACAAAAATCTACCTGGGCCAGATCATAAGTTTGCATTAAACCCATTAGAATTAAAACTGATGATTGAAACAATTAGAAATGTTGAAAAAACTTTTGGTAATGGAAAAAAAATCATTCTTGATTCTGAAAAAAAATTACATCAATTTGCTACTCGTTCAATTCAAGCAATTAAAGATATTCAAATAGGTGATCAATTAATTGAGGGTTATAATTTTGATGTTCTTAGACCAGGTAACCGAAAACGTGGATTACCTGGTAGATATATTGAAAAAATTAATAAAAAAACTTCAACTGAAGAAGTGAAAAAAGGTGATGGTATCTTAAATTTTAAATAAATTACTGTATAAATTAAGAAAACTTATTTGTTAAAGAAATAACTTTTTCCACATCTGAATTCGTAAGATTAGGATGCATTGGTAGAGATACTATTTTTTTTGAAATTTCATCAGTTAGTGGAAGTTTTTGTTTTTTATAAAATAATTTCATCTTATGTAGAGGTAGATAATGTATCCCAGTTTCAATACCATTTTCATTCATTTTTTTCATAAACTTATCTCTATTTTTTACTTGAATCCAGTAGATGTGATATGAACATTCATTATTGAATGGAATTTTACTCTCTATTTCCAACTTATCATTATATTTTTTAGCAATTTTTTTGCGTAGCTGATTCATTTTATCAAGTTTTTTTAGTTGCACAATACCTATTGCAGCTGAAAATTCATTCATATAACAGTTCCAACCTATTTCATTAACATCATATTTACTAGATCTACGATTAGATATGCCACACCATCTCCTAATTCTTAATTTTTTTTCAAATTCTTTTGATTTTTTCCCATTGAGTATTATAGCACCACCTACTGGCATAGCCAAATTTTTTACAGGATGAAAACTAAAACACACTGCTTCGCCAGAAGAACCAATCTTATTTTTACCATATTTTGTACCAGTTGCATGTGCTGCATCCTCAACTAAATTTAATTTATGATCTTTTGCAATTTTTGTTAATTCATTCATATCACATGACATTCCAGCAAAATGTACTGGAATAATCATTTTTGTATTTTTCGTAATTTTTTGTAAAATTGAATTATTATCTATACAAAGTGTTTTTGGATTGATATCTGCAAATATTGGAATTCCACCATTATACAAAATTGCATGTGCAGTTGATGCGAATGTTATTGATGGCAAAATAACTTCTTTCCCTTTAATATCAAATAAGGATACTGCCAAATGTAATGCAGATGTTCCACTATTAACTGCAACACAAGATTTGGATTTAAGATAGGCAGAAAACATACCTTCAAATTTTTTTACATTTCCTCCTCCTGCACCTGACGCCCAATACTTACTCTTCAAAACATTTATGATAGATTTTTTTTCTTGCACACCAACTAACGGATCAAATAATTTAATTTTTTTCATTATGTATCACTTAAAAATTGACTATTCAATAATTGTATATGCGCCCCATGGTTGATAAGGAACTCTTTTTATAGAAATCTTATCCAATCCTAAAATCTCCCTAATTGCTATTGTTTCACCGGGGAAAGCATGGTGATTAAAATCATCAAATGCTATAACAGAACCTTTTGTTAAGAAAGGTTTTATTTTTTCTAAACAATATTTTGTTGGCTCGTATAAATTGAAATCAACATATGCTAATGCTATTACCGTTTGTGGATTTTTCTTTAAATGTTCATCTAATGTCTTTTCTATATCTCCTTTAACTATTTCAAATTTTTTAATATGTGATATCGGATTTTCTGATTCATGATATTTTAAAATCTTCTCTAAAATTCCCTCATAATTTTTTTTAGTCGAGTACGAACCTTTAGCTGTAGCAGTATGTACCCCATCTTTCTCGTTTGGTTCGTTAGGAAAACCTTCGAATGTATCGAACCCTATAATTTTTCTTGACCAATTATACGGTTCATAAATTCCTCTCAACGATGTATAAAATGACATTATCTGACCGAACCTTGTTCCAAATTCAAAAATATTACCTGGCACTGTAATTATTTTTTTATATAATTCATGTAAAAATAAAATTCGTGACCAATTTTGTCTATTGATAAATAGTCCCAAATTATTCAAAATTTCATTTTCAGGAATAGGAATATCATTAAAAAGTTCATAAAATTCTTTACGATTTTTTATTTCTTTTTCAGTAGACTCTTTATGCCCCACTAATTTATCCATATAATTTTAAAATTTACTTCCTTTAAATAAATTCCTTAACAATAATCATAATGAATTAGTTATTTTTTTTGGCAAATTACTAAATACCAGTGATAATTGTATCCAAAACAATCATCCTCTATAGAACCAAAAATAAAATTTTTAAATTCATGAGAAAATGCTTTTTTTATTTCTTTTTCATTATTAAAATATCTCAACACTTGTCCGTTTCTTATTTTTAATGGATCATTTTTAATTATACAATAACCAGGTTTAATTTTTTTTGAACCCTTAAAATAATGAAAACCTAATTTTGGTATTGCCATTACCAAATAACCATTTTTTTTTAAAATTCTAGAATATTCCCTAACATGCAAATTAAAATCAGTCTCATTATTTCCCATATAATAAACAGCATTCCAAGATAATAAATAATCAAAAAATTTATCATTAAATTTTATTTCTGAGTTTGTCCCTACTTTCAAAATAGGTTTCATCTTTAATTTTAATAAATTTTTTTTAATTTTATTAACAATTTCTTGTGTGATTTCAGTTCCATATAATTTGAAACCACATTCATTTAAAAATACTAAATTTCTTCCATCTCCACAACTTACATCACAAATTTTTTTATTTACAAATGAATTTTTTGATAATTTTAATTTTGGATAATTTCCTTTAAAAATTCTAATCACATATTCAGCAGGATATGATATATTTTTTTGATTTAAAAAAGTTTTATTAAAATTTTTTTCTATACTAGTATATTTTTTTACCATTTTTTATAATATTTTTATCATGTAATATTAAGCTCACTTTTTATTTTTAAAAATTATTATAGCTTTTTGAAATTTTTTCAATTGGAATTAGTGTCTTAATTCTATTCTCATTATGTCTTGGAGGGATAGAAGTAAAACCCATTAATTTTTTTTGTTGGTTGGTTAATTGATTAAAAATTTTTTTTCCACAATTTGTAAAATCAAAAGTAGGTTTTATCCACCATCTAGAATAATATGCTATAATTCCCCATCTATTTTGACCATTGAGGTTGGGTCCAACATCATGCCATGTTTGTCCAAGTACGTAGATTATTGAACCTCTAGGTGCAATAGCTTGTACTTTTTTAGAATTTTTGTTTTTAATGTTATTTGGATTCCTATTTGAAGTATGACTAAATGGGTATACCACTGTTGCACCATTTTTTTCAGTAAAATCATCTATACATAGAGTTGCAACAATTTGCATAGTATTTGAAAATTCTGAAATAGGTATTCTAGAATCAATATGTATTCTTTTACCTCCAGTTTTTCCTGGTGAGCTTGCATTAAAATTGCTTAAAATAAATTCATCTTTCAATACGTTAGAGACTACATTCATTACTTTTGGTAATGAAATTTTATCCAAAAAAGTGCCTGGTTTTTCTAAATGTACATTGGTTATTACAGTTTGAGCCTTAGTTGATTTTAGTAAGCCTTTTTTCTTCTGTTCTGATTTCAATGAATCAAGTACTTTAGACATTTTGATACAATCATTAACTGGTATGACATTTTTTTGTATAGCGAATCCAAATTTTTCAAGTTCCTTCAGAATTTTCATTAATGAGATTAATCATTCCTCTTGATTATAAAAAACCTATTGTTAAATTAATAAATTCTCTGTAAGATTAATTAGTACCAGATCTTAATTTTTGTTGTTATGTCATTATGTCTATTTTATAAAAAAATATTATTTGATATTGAATTGCTTGGTAGTTTTAATTATTGTATTAATAAAAAATTTAATAAAATTTTCCTTTCTTGTAGTATTTTATGAAAAAAAAAATAATTGTTTGGTTAGATAATGAATTATCTAGATTTGGATTTGTTAATTCAATTAACAAAAAAGGAAATTTTGAAATTTCTGCTATAATAGATGTTCCTGACAAATCTAAATCATTTTTTAATAATCAAAAATTTGTTCAATTTAGAGAAAAATGGTTCATTCATGATCATATTCAAGTAAAAAAAAAATACGATCTTAATTACTTAAAACAATTTGAAGAGAAATATGATATAGATTTATGGGATCTTGCACACAGCGAAAGACATTTTTACAAATTTAATGAATTCTATAATTTTTCTGATGATGAAATTTTATCTATACTACAACAAGAATGTCAATTATTTGAAAATATGCTGAATAAAATAAAACCAGATTGTGTAATACTTCAACTACCATTTTTTCATTATAATAATTTATTTTTTCTTATTTGTAGAAAGCTTAACATAAAAACATTATTTTTAAGATCTGCAAGAGTCACTTCAAATTCAAAAGTCATAGTTTCCCAGCACTATGAACTTTTAGATAAAGAACATGTTAATGAAACATCAGGACAAATAATTAAACCAATAACAAAAAATCCTAAAAATTCAATTTCACAAAAACAAATCTCTTCAAAATTTGTAACTTCTAAAAAAGATTTAATTCGTGCATCTCTAAAATATATTTTTTCGGCAAACTCTTCACCAAATAAAAATTATAATTATTATGGTCGAAAAAAATCAAAAGTTTTTTCAAACTATTTATCTGGTTATTTAAAAACCTGGCTTCGAAAAAAATTCATTGATTCAAAATTATCCCAAAATATTGATTTAGAGACCCCTTTCATTTATTTTCCATTACATATTGAACAAGAACTTTCATTATTGACTTTGGCTCCATTTTATACAAATCAAATTACAGTAATTGAAAATATTGCAAAATCTATTCCAATAGATTACAAATTGTATGTTAAAGAACATCCATTGATGTATGCACGAAGTTGGAGAGATACCAGAATTTATCAATCATTGATGAAAATGCCCAATGTAAGATTGATTCATCCTTCTTTTAATTCCGATGAACTCATTAAAAAATCCAAATTAGTTATAACCATAGCAGGTACTGCGTCCATTGAAGCTGGCTTTCATAAAAAATCCTCAATAGTTTTTTCTGATACGACTTTTTCGCATCTACCGTTCGTCACTAGAGCTAAATCATTCGAAGATTTACCATCAATAATTAGAAAATCTTTAAAAAATGAATTTGACTCCAAAATTTTTGAAAATTTTATTCATTATATTGACAGCATATCTTTTCCAGTAAATTATATTGATTTATCATTAAAATCGTCTGAAATATTTCATTATGGTGGATTTTTGGTTGATATTGAAATTGATCATAAAAAGATGTTAGATTTTCTTTCATCATATGAATTTGAATTTAATTTAATTGCTGATGCATTTATTGAAAAAATATAATAATTTATAATATAATGAAACAACTGGAGCAAATTTATGAATTTTGATGACATTAAAAAAATAAAAAATAATTCATCATTTATTGGAACTGATATGTACAAATTAATTGATGAACTATTTCCAATATGTAGAAGTATTACTGGTAATGGAGTTAGACAGACGTTAGAAATTCTAAAAAAAATAATAGATATTGAAATACATGAAATTCCAACAAAAACTAAAGTATTCGATTGGGAAGTTCCTAAAGAATGGAATATTTCTGATGCATACATAATGAACGAAAAACAAGAGAAGATTGTTGATTTTAAAAATTCAAATTTACATGTAATGAGTTATAGCACTCCAATAAACAAAAAAATTTCATTATCTGAACTTAAGAATCATATTCACACAATTCCGGAAAAACCTGAACTAATTCCATACGTCACTTCTTACTATGATGAAAATTGGGGTTTTTGTATGTCGCAAAATGATTTTTTTAAATTAACTGAAGAAAACTATCACGTAGTAATTGATTCTACATTAAAACCCGGTCACCTGACTTATGGTGAATTATTTATTCCTGGAAAAAGTACAAATGAAATTCTACTTTCATGTTATATTTGTCATCCCTCAATGTGTAATGATAATTTATCTGGTATTGTTCTATTAACATATCTGGCTAATTCATTAAAAAATTTAAATTCTAATTATTCTTACAGGTTTCTTTTTATTCCTGAAACAATTGGCTCCATAACTTGGCTTTTTATTAATGAAAATAATCTTTCACAAATTAAACATGGTCTTGTAGCAACATGTATTGGCGATTCAGGAAATTTTACTTATAAAAAAACTAGACAAAATAATGCTGAAATTGATAACGTTGTAAAAAAAGTTCTTAGTAGTCACTCTCATAATTTCAAAATAGTAGATTTTTTCCCTTGGGGAAGCGATGAACGGCAATTCTGTTCTCCTGGATTTAATCTTCCAGTAGGCTCATTAATGCGTAGTATGTACGGAACGGATTCATTTCCTGAATACCATACTTCAGCAGATAATCTAAGTTTTATGAAAAATGATTCACTACGTGAGTCATTTTCCATTTTCATAGAAATAATATATGAACTAGAAAAAAATTTTTCAAATAAGACTAAACCTAAAATAAATTATCCAGAAAAAAACTTTTCAGAAAAAGCATATTTGAATTTATTTCCAAAATGTGAACCTCATTTGCGAAAAAGTGGTTTATATAGAAAATTTGGTGGTCAAAAAAATGATCTTGAATCTAGAAAAATAGATTATTCTATTCTTTGGATACTAAATTTATCTGATGGACAGAATTCATTACGTGATATTTCTGAAAAATCTGGAATTGATTTTTCTACCATAGAAAATGTTGCTAAAATTTTAGAAGAAAAAGCATATTTGAAAAGAATAGATAATATTAATTTCTAAAATATTTTAATTATTAATTATAGATAGAAGTTTTTTACTCACTCTAGATGCTCCTTTATCATCTATCAATTTTTTATTTTTTGAAGACATTAATCTTAAATCCTGTATTTGAATTTTTTTCAAAATTTTTTCATAATTTAAATTTGTAGTATTTTTTGTCCATCCAACATTATAGACGCAACCCTTTTTCTGCATTGATTTTGCAACTAGTTCCTGATTTTTTGAAATAATCGAAACTATGCTTGGAATCCCCAAGTATGCTCTTTCCCAAGTCATACTTCCTGCAGCTCCAATCCCTAAATCTGTATTCTCCATTAAATATGAAATATTTTTTGTTGTTGTAAAAATCTTAACATTTTGTAATTTGTTTACTATGGAACAAATCCTTTTAAAATTTATATCTTTTTTCCCAATTATTAAATTAATTTTTTTAAATTTAATTTTAGAATTGTTTAGTGCTTGTAATACTTTAATTACTTCATTTGTTTCTCCTCCCCCACCGAATGAAATAAAAATTTTATTTAATTTGAAAATTTCTGACTTTTTCTTAGACATGGAAAATTCTTTTCTTAACAATGCGTATTTTGGACCTATTAATCTAAGAGATTTTTTTGGAATTAGTGAATTATATTTATGTTTTTTACCATAATACAAATTTTGATCTAATAAAATATCACAATCATGTTTTCTATTGCCATAATCATCAATTACCATAATTTTTGAGACAATTTTTTTCATAGGATTTTCATATTTATCATACCACTTGTAGCTATCAATTACTAAACAAGAAATATTTCTAAACTTGGTTAAAATTTTTCTTGTTTTTTTAAAATCATATTCTATTGAATTTTTCATATTTTTAAAGCTATGAAGAAAAAACCCCTTTTTTTTTATTTGATTATTTAAATTACCTTCTAATTGTTTACAAATAAAATGAATTTGAAATCCATTTTTTTGTAGAATTTCTGCCAAAATTAAGCATCTATTGATATGTCCATAACCTAATCCATAGCTTGAATCAACTCTAAAAAAAACGGTCTTAACCATAAAACAAAAAAATATCTCATCATAAAAAACAATTCGATTGTATAATTTTTTGTATATATTTAACACCATAAAATGATAGTTAATATGTTCATAATCGTCATAATTTTCTAATTTAAAATTTATTATGAAAAAATTACAAGAAACTAAAATTATCAAAAATCTTGAATGTTTGATTAACTAAAAATTTCTTAGACATGTTAATATTCATAAATACTATTATCGTATAATGGAAAAAGATCTGGTAGTCGGATTAGGGGAAATTGGACTCCCAATTTTTAAATTGTTTTCAAAACATAATGTTGTTGAAGGTATTGACAAAAATCCTAAATTAAATCGAACATTGCCCTCGCTTGAAAACCATAATATTTCAATTATGCATATCTGTATTCCTTTTACAAAATCATTCTTAAATGAAATCAAAAAACTAGTGAAAAAATTCAACCCACGTTTAATTGTAATACATAGTACAATTAGTCCACACACAACAGAAAAATTACAACGAATATTAGATATTCCAGTTATTTATAGTGCTACTAGGGGAGTTCATAAACGCATGTTGCGTGATCTTAAGCGTTATGTTAAGTTTTATTCAATTTATGATTATGCACCAAACTCAAAATGGGCATCAAAAATATTTGAAAATAAACTAAAAAAATGTAATGTGAAATATCAAAAAATGTCAAATCCATTAACATTAGAACTAGCAAAAATTATTTGTGATACATCATATTATGGGTGGCTAATCAATTATGCTCAAATTAGCAAAATAATCACTGAAAAAGAAAATGTTGACTATGATGAAATGTGGAAATTCTCAGATGAAATACACAAAATTTTAAAAAATAGACCTAAAATGTTTCCTGGATTCATTGGTGGTCATTGCGTAATACCTAATCTTGAATTAATAGATGATGATTCTCTTAACCAAATTTCTACCATTAATAAAATTTTCAAAAAATTTATTGATTCAAAATCTATTTGAGTCGTTCTTTTACAAAATTAATTGCGTTAACAGGAGATGGATCAATTTCTGATAAAATTGCACGATAAATTGACGTGTAATCTAACAAATAGATTAAACATACTAATTTTGAAATTATATTTCCCTCTACTGAAGATATCTCTTCATAATCAATATTTTTGATTTTAAAATATTCTTTGACTATGCCCCATCGTTCTTTTGTTTTTACAAAATCATCACTACCTTGAAGTAAAATTGGTTTGAAATCATTTTTATTTTCCCAAATTGAAATAGAATTGTGTGATGCTTCTATAATGTCTTCTATACTTGCATGAATTTTTGAATTTTCTTGTAATGAATTTTTAAATCTTATTGCAGCTGCTTTTAATCCATCAGGATAATAAATTAATGGTTTTAAATTCATATTTTTTGCTAGATTTAATGCAGGATTATCATCATCTAATTGATTTGAATTAATACTGCACTGTAAATTCTCCATTTTATCAAGTGATTCTAGTACTTCTAATCTTTCTATTGGTAATGAATTTTCAAATATATTGAGAATTGCATATAAAAAAGTTACAAATGATGCTCTTGGTGAATGAATCATTGGAATATTAAAATGTGTAATTGAATTTTCCATACATTTTTTTCTCATAATTCCTCCTGATGAAATTGCAACAAACTTTGCATCTGATTTAGATTTATAATCTAAAATTGATAATGTTTCTTTAGTATTTCCAGAAATACTTGTTGCAATTACTAATGTTTTACCATCAACGGTTTTTGGTAATAGATATCCTTTTACTACTGATACATGAATATCTTTTCGTGATAATATGGCTGCAATAATGTCTCCAATAGCACCTGAACCACCCATTCCTGCTAGAACTACATGATCTATATCTTTTAGATCCATTTTGGAAAAATCTTTTTTGAATGCGTCTCTTGCTAACACAGGCCAATCATCATAAGCTTTGAACATTTTTTGAGGATCAAATTTTTCAATCTCATTTATTCTCATAATCTATGTAAAAAACACATCTAATAAAACACTAAGTATGATAGATACTATTTTGATAAACAAATATTACATTCATAATTTTTACAAAAAATATAATGTCGCTAAAAACTATAGAATGGAAAGATAATTCTGTTGTAATGATTGATCAAACAAAATTACCAAATACTTTGGAATATGTAACTTATACTGACTATAATCAAGTTGCTGATGCAATTCGAACCCTTGTAGTAAGAGGTGCTCCTGCCATAGGAGTTTCTGGTGCATTTGGTCTTGCTTTAGCTGCTTTACAAAGTGATGCTAATAACAAAAATGAATTAATCTCTTATATGATCGATGCTAAAAAAATTCTATTTGAAACAAGACCCACTGCTGTAAATCTTGCTTGGGGACTTGAAAAAATTATGCAAGTTGCAAACCAAGGAACAACTGTAGATGAAATCAGAAAAAATGTTGTTGATCATGCAAAAAAAATGGCTGAAGATGATGTACAAATTAATATGTTAATGGGAAAAAATGGATCTCAATTATTTGATAATAATGATACTATTATGACACATTGTAATGCTGGTGCTCTAGCAACAGTTGGTTATGGAACTGCATTAGGTGTAATTCGTGCAACAAAAGATAGTGGCAAAAATATTAAAGTTATTGCAACAGAAACAAGACCTGTTCAACAAGGTTCAAGATTGACTGCGTTTGAGCTAAAACATGATGGAATTGATGTAAGCCTAATTCCTGATACTGCTGTTGGATATAGTATGGCAAATAATCTTGTAAACAAAATTGTGGTTGGGGCTGATCGAATATTACGAACTGGTCATGTTTACAACAAAATTGGAACATATCAAGTAGCAACCTTGGCTAAACAACATAATGTTCCATTTTACGTCGCTGCACCCCTCTCAACATTTGATATGAAAAGTAATCCTGAAGATGTTATAATTGAACAACGAAAAGCATCTGAGGTTACTGGAATTGGAGATAAAAAAACTGCACCTGATGGAATTAATGTAATTAATCCTGCATTTGATATGACTCCTCCTGAATTAATTGCTGGGCTTATTACTGAGAAAGGTGTTGCAAAACCACCATTTGAGGAATCCATAAAAAAATTATTCCAAGCTAATTAATAGAAAGTTTTTATTCATTTCATCAAGTATTATTTTATGAGCACTGTTAATCCAGATAAAATTCGTGATTCGTTAATGCAATGTATGGATCCTGAAGTTCCACTAAGTATTGTAGATATGGGCTTGATTTATGGAATTGATGTAGCTAAAAATAATGATGTAAATATCAAAATGACGATGACAACGAAAGGTTGTCCTCTACATGAAACAATGGTTGAAGATGTAAAAAGATATGCAAAAAAAGTTTCTGGTGTAAATAATGTTGATGTAGAAATTGTTTGGGATCCTCCATGGACAATGGATAAAATGTCTGATGAGGCAAAAGCCATGATGAAGACAATGGGTGCTCAAAGTACCCCTGCTCCAATTAATTATGAAACAGCAGTTCCACAAGGTGTCGGGAATCTAGTAAAACAAGAAGACGGTTCTTTAGTCCTTGCAAATGAGCATGAACAAGGATTTATGGTAAATCAGGCTATCATAGACTTTTGGAAGTCATGTAATGGACAGAGAAAAGTTACAGAGCTGGTAGATTTATTTGCACAACAAACTGGTCTCCAAAGAACACAGGTTGAAAAAGAGGTCATGCAATTATTAAAACAACTTCATGAAGGTGGTTTATTGGCTATTCCAAATCAAAGTGAATCACCAAATGTAGAATTTAAACATGGAAATTGATTTAATAATAATTTAATAATATTGAATAGAAGACTCTAAAAAGCATTTTAAACGGAGAATTTCATGAAGATTGCTTTAGTTTGTCCCGCATCACTCCCAGCAACACAATTTGGTGGTATTGTGTTCTTGGCAGTTGATCTAGCTCGTGAGATTTCAGAAATGGGTCATGATGTGACAATTTATACCACTGATTTAGATTTTAGTAACGGTCCAAACAAATTCAACAAAAATCTTCCACGTTTAGAAAAATTTGAAAAATTTAAAATTAATAGAACTCATGTTTGGTTTTCATTGAAATTATTCTTTATTAATAGTTCAATGCTTAAGCAAATTGAAAATGATAAGCCAGATATAATCCACACAATAGGATTACGAAGTTACCAATCAATCATTGCTTGGCGTGCCTCTAGAAAATTAAAAATCCCTTTAATTATTTCAGATCAAGGTGGTTTAACAACTCATCCATTTTTAACTCAATCCAGTATTATTTTACAAATTCTTTATAAAATTCAGAATTATTTTATTAAAAAAATAATTAATGATTCTACGGCAATCAGTGCTGCAAATGAATATGAAAAAGAGATTTTTTTAAATATTAATAAAAAATCAAACATAAAGATTATTCGTAATGGCGTTAATTTAGAAACTTTAGTTAGTAAACAAAATTTTAGGGAAAAGTATCGGATAGATTCTAAATTTGTTTTATTTGTGGGTAGATTCTCAAAAAGTAAAGGAATTGAAACGTTAATTCATTCATTTAATCAAATAAAAAATAAAAAAGAAATTCCAGATACAAAATTAGTAATAATGGGAGTAGATTTTGGATTTGAAAAAGAAATGGACGAATTAATTAAAAAATTTAATTTATCAGATAGAATTTCGGTAATTAAAAATCCACCACGCGAAGATGTAATTTCAGCATATGGAGAAAGTGAATTTTTAGTTCTTCCATCACAATGGGAATTATCACCGCTTGTTCCACTCGAATCATTTGCATTCAAAAAACCGGTAATCTCTACAAGATCACATGGCGTCCCATTTACAGTAAAAGATGGTAAAACAGGAATTCTTGTTGAACCCGAAAATCCAGATGAACTATCAAATGCTATAACAAAATTACAGCTTGACGATAAATTAAAAAAACAATTAGGAATGTCCGGATATGACTTTGTTCATGAGGAATGCAATTGCATTTCTATGGCAAAAAATTCTTTGAAATTATACGAGCAGGTATTAGAAAATAATGATAATAAATAGAGGAATTAGAGGTTGTAAATATGAAAAAAGATTTCTTTAAAGATTCAAAAATTAAATTTCCTGCTTATGAACCATGGATTTCTGGAGATGATAAAAAAATCATCAATAAGACACTCTCACAGAGCATGTTAACACTTGGACCACAATTAGAAAGATTTGAATCTGATTTTTGCAAATATTCTAAATCAAAATATGCAGTTGCTGTATCAAATTGTACTGCTGCATTACATTTGTCATTAATGGCATTGGGCATAAAAGAAAATGATGAAGTGATAATACCTGATCTAACATTTGTTGCTGATGCAAATGCAGTACTTGCCTGTAATGCAAAACCAGTGGTTGCTGACATAAACAAAGAAAATTTCTTTTTATCACTTTCAAATATTAAAAAG
>Ga0114933_10000834_pt1 | contig 36081 bp, 43 predicted proteins | sample 4SBtaG_FD_89691 | JGI IMG/M metagenome (GOLD analysis project Ga0114933, IMG submission 89691) | Deep subsurface microbial communities from Kolumbo volcano to uncover new lineages of life (NeLLi) - 4SBTROV12_W25 metaG | ecosystem: Environmental > Aquatic > Marine > Volcanic | place: Kolumbo... | reverse complement strand
TATAAGAAAACAATTAGATGTATTAAAGCGAAAAGGAACTTTAAGAGGCAATCAAATGAGAGAAGTAAATAAAGCGGCAGATGTTATTTTTGATAAGATAAATTCTTTAGTAGAGGTAGGACAATTAGATGCAGATTTTCATTTGAAACTTGAAAGAATATTGGATGAAATTAATGTGGCTATTATTCCCGACCGTGAAGGAGATATTAGCAATGTTGGAAGAGATAAACTTGATGCGTGGGCTAAAAGAAACGAGAAACCTAATGAAGAAAAAGTTTTAGGTACAATAGTAGGTGCAATGGCAGGTGATGAATAATGAGCGAAACAATGGAAGATATAATGAATAAAAAGCGGCAATTAGTTGCTGCTAACAATAAAGTAATGAGTAAGAAGGTAGAACCTAATAGAAATTTGATGCCTAATTCTCCTAAACAAAAGGAAAATGTAATTAAAGATATTAAACCAATTCCCGGTATTATTCATAAACCAAGAAAACAAAGAAAGAAAGACCATTATGTGTGGTGATTAATATGCAAGCGGCTGCTTTTTGGAGAGGAGATATTATTAAACAATCAACTATGTATAGTTTTTTAAATTCCCCACAAGAAGGTTCCTTACTTAGTAAATTAAATCGTGCAAATAGAAATAATTTAAATGTTCATTTAACAAGGCTAAGTCAAAATCAAGAATGGCTTGATGGTTTAGATTCACCAATGACAATAAATAAGGAAAATTATCATCAGAATTATCATGCAGTAAAAAATGCTATAATAGATATAAAAGAAAATATCCCTGTTACTTTAGAAATTAATTTAGAAAATGTGCTTAGTATATTAACAACTGTTGAACCAAGAAAGGCAGAAAGACAAGAGGGGACAGTTAAAGAAACTGATGATTTAAGATATTTATCTCCTAGCCAACGAATTAAATGGATTGAATTACATTTAGGTGGATTTACAAAGGCAGTAAAAGAAACTTCTAATATTCCTTCTGGGCATATTATTTATGGTAAAAATACTAAAAAACATATTACCGCATTAATTAAGGCTAAGGCAGAATTAAGGCAAATACATGAAAGTAGTTTTGTTAAAAAAGATGATGGTACAATACGGCATAATCTTCATCCGGGATTAAGTAATGACGACCTTGAAATTGCTGAAGAAATACAAACTACATTTAATGAGTCTATTACAATAAAAGATATTGAAGATGGTAAAGAGATAGAGAAAAATTTAACTGTATGGGAAGCAATATATGATGTTGGTGCAAAATATGGTTTATTTGGTGTAAGTGATACTGCTCATAGGACAAAAATTCAAACTGAATATAAAAAATTAGGTAAATTAAGTAAAGCCGATAGAGAAACTATAAAATGGTTAGGAGAACTTGTTGATAAAGAAGATTTCCATGAGTTATTATTATTATATAATGAATATGAAGATATTGGGTTAGAACTAGAAGAGGCGAGTTTGGCTAATAATGATAAAAATGTAGATGAATTACAAGCAGAAGAAGAAGAAATTATTTCTGAAATTCAAGGGATTGGTAGTCAATATAATATAGATTTATTAGAGCAATTTAAAGAAAGAATAGAAAACTTAGAAAGGAGAGGTTATGTAAGAACTGCTGGACAAGTAGTAGAAACTTTAGGAGATACACCCGGTATAGATATTAGAGAGGAATAGATATGGATATTAGAAAACAATTAGATGAATTAATCATAAAAGAGAATGCCCCTCTTTTAGAAGATTTAGATAAGAAACAGCGTAAGGCATTTAAAAAGACTTTACAAGCCGCAGAACCTTCTGAATATTTTGGTCAAGACTTTACTAAGTTGGGCGAACTTATTGATATGATGAAAGAGTTAAAGTTAGTAAAGGCAGATAAAACATTAAATAAGAAAATGAAAACCTTTTCAGAATCCAATACTGATATTGTGGCTACTGCTGCAAAATTAAGAAAGACTTATGAATTACTATATGAGCAATTGCGCTCAACAGTATATCCTAGTAAAAAGGGTGATTTGAGATGAGTTGGGAAGATATAATAAAAAATGAAGATAGGAAAATGATGTCAATTAGAAAACGGAAACAAGAGTATAGGGAATTTGTTGATAATGGTGGTAATATGCCGTTTTTTTTCGTGGGATGAATTATTCCGTTCTAATAGAGATAGTGAAATGAAATATCATAAGAAAAAATAAAGTTATTTATGAAGAATAATTAGGTGAATAAATATGACAGAAGAAGTAATAGAAATATTGAAGGTCTTAGTTGAGAAAATTAAGACTTTAGAAGAAACAGTATATAACAATGACAATATATTAATGAAGTCGGGTTATGTTAAGATGAATACACCAAGACCATCATTATCAGTAAATAATGATGGATTACCGGATGATATATCCAAAATGTCTTGGAATGATTTAAATGAAATGGTTAAAAAAATTGAGGGATGAAAATGGAAATTAGAAAACAGTTAGATGAAATAATTAAAACAAGTAATGAAGTTAGTATAGTGAATAGGGTAATGTGGTATTTTAATAATACTGCTCCCGCAGACCTAGTAGAAATGTTATTTGGTGAAGTTTATGGTGGTTATGACCAAGAATGGATAGCAAGGTATCAAGCGGGATTCCAAGAATTTTGGGGGCGTTTAGATGATGATAATAGACAAAAATTTGTTGATGCAGCATTAGAAAAGTATAGGTGATTAAAATGAGAGAAGTACAAAGAAAAATAGTTGATATAAGAAACCCAACACATATTGTGTTGAAAACAGATGAAGAGGAATTAGAAGATATGAATAATATATCTGATAGTGAAAACCCTAGCCCTATTCAAGTAACTTCTAGAAATACACTTCCTTTTGAAGAGGAACGAAGGGGAGAAGAAGTCGAAATTGAACGTACTAAAGGGGAAAAAGTACCTGATAGAAGTACAATGAGTAGGACAACATCAATGGATGGGACTTCTGAATGGGAACAAGATAAAAAGGATTATGTTTTTGACGCTACTTTGAAAAAGACTAGAAATCAATTAGATACTTTAAAAGAATAGGGTGATTTAAATGGTTCAGACAGGCGTTGCTGTTAAGGAGCAGGATAGCCTATCAAAAAAAATTCGTTCTTATTTTGAGAGGGTTAGAGTTGCCTATTTATCAGCGAGAGATAATCCAAGAGAATTTAAAATTAAATGGGTAAAAGCCATTGATGATGTTAAAGGACAATGGGATGACACTGATGAATTATCAAGAACATTTAAAAAGTATTTAGATGAGGAAACATTATTTCATAAAGAGGCTAAAAACCCAGAATCAATACAGGCAGAACGTATTTATGAATCTATAAAACGTATGAGATATTCTTTTATATCAAGTGACCCATTTATTAAAAAGTATGGAAAAGAACTTTTTAGTGAATTAATGAAGGATTCAACCTTGTTTGCTCAATTTATACATTGGGCTACCCGTAACACTAAATTTGCCCTAAAAGATGAAGAATGGGGGGCTAAAGACCTTACCCCTGACGAAATAAGTGAGGGGTGGGCAGGGTTAGACCTACAATCGGAAGATTTAGTGGCATTTATTGCTACCCACTATGGGGATGATGAAGATACTTCAAGAATTAAAACTAAATTTAATGGTGCTATGAAACTTTTAAATGATGTTATGGGTAAAGAGGATTTAGAAGAAGTTTTAGAAATACAGAAGGCAGAAAAAAGTGATGTGCATTTTTTAGTACCGAATAAACCCATGTATCGTATATTTGATATTGATGATATTGAAGAATTAAAAGGTTTTACTGGAGAATGGGTAGTGCAAGAGAAATATGATGGAATGAGAATACAAATACATAAAATTGATAATAATGTTAAAATTTATTCATTTAATGCGAAAGATATTACTGCAAAATGTCCAGACCAAGTAGATTTAATGAAAAAGGCTCATTTTGGCGATTGTATTCTTGATGCTGAACTTATGCTTTTTGATGGTGATAAACCATTACATAGAGCAGAAGTAGTTGCTCGTATATTTAAGGATAAAGAGAGTGATACTGAATTGCGCTGTCATGTTTTTGATATTATGCGCCATAATGACGATGAAACTACTGATGTTATCTTAGAAGAAAGAATTAAAATATTATTTAACAATTATACTCAACATTCTCACGAAAAATTAGCATTTCCATCTAAAAAAGATACTAGATTTGCTGATAATCTAAAAGATGTGGAAAAATATGCTAAAGAAATTATGAAAATACCTACATCTGAAGGGGTAATACTTAAAGATATTACTTCAACGTATTTTGTGGGTACAAAAAAGAATCCTAAGTGGATTAAGTGGAAGAAATTTGTAGATTTGGATTTAGTTGCATTAGATATTAAAGAAACTAAATCAAATATGTTTAATTATTTGTTAGGGGCTGGCCCACTTACCCCCGAAGAGGCTAAAACATTAAAATCTATTAAATATGATGGTAAATTATATTTACCTGTTGGTCGTTCAATAAATACTAAAATTGAGGAAGAGATTGGCACTATTCTTAGAGTAAAGGTTGATGAAGTTAAACAATCTAAGGATGGATATAAGATATTTAATGCTAAAGTGATTGAATTACCAGAAGTTGAACAACCGGATAAAGTAGTTACTCTTTCATTATTATCAGCCGATACTAAGAAATCTATTTCATATGATGTGAGGGGATTAAAAAAAGGTATAGTTATTACTGATTCTATTCATGGTGAAGCAATTATTAAATCTGATTTAGATGGTTTTATTACATTTAAGACTAATAACCTTATGTCAAAAAATGCAATGTTAGATATTGACCTTTGGAAAGAACAGTTTGATGAAGTAAGTAAAAGAGATATGGGAGAATTAAGAAGTTATATTTTAAATTATTTAACAGATAATGGTGAAACACATATTAAGGATATTGAAAAGCATATCCTAAAGAATAAAAAAATGTCTAAATTTTATGATAATTTATTAGATTCTGATATTAAAGAATTAGAAAACTATATGGTTAATAAGGCAGGAACTAAGGGTGAAGTAACACATTTCTTTGTGGCAACAGGTAATCATAAATTTAAGGCAGAAGAAGATATTATAGTTAAATATAAAACACCAGAAGATATTAGGCATGGTGATTTTAAACTATATATGAGAGAAGATGATAATTTACAATTATTAATTAGTACCAATAAATTATTAGCATGGACAATTAAAATAGGTAGTGTTGATGATATTTTTAATTTATTTGGTAAATCAAAAAAGTTCCCTGCTAAAATAGAAGATAATATATCTAAAGATAGATTAGTAGACCAAGGTAAAATAGAATTAGGTGTTCAACGGCATGGCTATCACGAATATATATTAGAAGGTAATAAGTTCTCTTCTAAATTACATTTTAGAGTATTACCAGTTAAAGGTGCTGATTATTGGTTAGCATTTACTGGAATCCAAATTAAACCTGTTGATGAAAAATCAGATGAAGGTGTTTGGGACGTATATAATGACAAGTATAAAAGTTTGTCATTTTCAGGGCTTGAATAGCGACCCTTTAATATAGGATAGGTTAGGTGGTGGGTAGTGTCAGCAGTAATAGACGATAAGCAACATGAGTTTATTATAATTAAGTCGGATGATTTACATATAGCAGGTTATGCATCATTAGAAATAGTAGATAAACAAAATGATTTAATTACATTAAAGGCATTAGACGAAGCAACTAAAAAATTCATTAGAAATCCAAAATACAGAAATGTAATGACTAATCATTCAAACGTACAAGTCGGTGAAGTAGTTAAAGAATATAGAGATTCAAAAGGTAAATTATGGAAAACCGAAGTTGATGATGTTGGATTTTTTGTAGTAATTAAACTTAGAGATGATATAGAAAAAGCCAAAGAGGTTTCAAGAGATATTAGAAAAGGAACATTAAGGAGTTTTAGTATCGGTGGACAAGCATTACAAAAAGTAAAGAAAAGCCATAAAGAACACGGTGAATATAACGAAATATCAAAATTAGAACTCCATGAAATAACAATTTGTGAAAAGGGGATTAATCCAGAAGCAAGATTTGATATACTAAAAATGGATGAAAAGAAAATGAGTAAACTTGAAAAAGCAATAGAAGAATTAAATGAATTAATGAATAAATGTGGTGAAAATATGACAGAATATATGGAAACAGATGATGAAAGTACTGAGGAATTAGAACTTCAAGAAGAAGAGTTAGAGGAATCAACTCAAGAATATGATGATAGTGTTGAAATGTCTGATACTGATTTACCAACAGGACAAGTTGAAGCAGGTGAAGCAGGTGAAGTTATTGTTGAAGGTGGAAATCCTAAAAATCAACATGACCAAATTACAGTAGTAAAAGGATTTAATGTAAATACATTAGATTTGTCCGAAAGTACTTTGGAAAAAGCATATGAACAATTCAAGGCAGAAAAACTTGAAAAGATGGCATATGATAATCTAACAGATACTTTCCAAAAGCGGCTTGATTCTGAAATAACAGTCAAGAATGCTGAAATTGCAAAAGGTAATTATGATGCACAATCAGAAGTTACTGAATTGAAGAAACAATTTAGCGAACTATTAACTTATTTACAAGATAATAAAGACAATACAATTACTAAACAACAACAAGTTGTTGAAGAATTACAGATTCCATCATCAGAAGATATTGCTAAAATGTCTTGGGGTGAATTGGATGCAGAAATAAAGAGATTGGCAGGTGAATAAATATGACACAATATATTAATACGATAAAAGATTTGGAAGCAAGAACCTACGGATTAAGCCCCGTTGGTGGTAATCAATTGCTTAAAGGAGCAGGTTTGGTTGGTGGTCTAGTAACAGGCCACGATTCAGCAATTGGACTAAATGGAACAGCAGGGCCAAACCTATCGGCTCTTTACAACAAAATATATGGGCAAAAAGTTTGGTCAATGATTAATCAAGAAATTAACCCATTGAGTGTATTACCAAAGAGGCAATATACACAAAGCGGTTGGAGAGTTATGACTAAAAGACCATTAGGTGGTTCAAATGCTGCATTTGGTATTGGTACTGCTCCATATACAGCAGGGAGTGCATTAGATACACCCCATGCAGACGAAATCGGTGGTGTTCAAGAAAATCATGCTTTGGATTCAACAGGGCTTCAATCAGTAGCACCAGAATATTCAACACTATTTATGTCCCCAAAAACAGTTGCACATCAATTTGAGTACAGCGAGTTAGCGGCGGAAATGGCAAAAATTGACGATGGTATCGGTGATTTGAGAGCCATTGTTCGTGAGGATATGGGTAAAGTACACGCTGAGGTTCAATCTAAAATGTTAGTAATGCCATTAGAGAATTATGACCTTGATAGTGGTGGTTCAGCAGGGCCAACAGGACTTCAAACTTATGCAGATATGGAGCGTAATTATACTTCATTACATAAGGTTATTTCAACAAGTGCTGAAATTCACGAATTAGCAACACAAAACATTATTGCTTCTGCTAATGGTGCAGGTGCTTCAACAGATATTGCTTCAATATATGGTAATACTGACAGACAGGCTTCAACAGCAATGGGTTCAAGTGTTGGATATATAGATGCAGAAGTTAATTTGGGAGATGGATATGCTTCAACAGAACAAAGAACATTGACATTAAGCATTTTAAATAGTTTAATTCAATCATTGCGAACCAATGGTGGAACCCCAAAGGTTATTCTAACTGGTTTTGATACTGTTCAAGCAATTGCAGATTTATTGCAAGCACAAGAACGATATATTGATGGAAAAGAGATTATTCCTACTCATGGTGGAGTTAAAGGAGTTAAGGGTCAAGAGGTTGGATTTAGAGTTGCAACTTATATGGATATTCCATTAATCCCCTGTAAAGATATGCCAACTACTACACACGATACATTGACAACAGGTGTTTCTGATATGTTATTCTTAGATACAGACCATTTGTGGTTTGCAACGCTAAAACCTACCCAATACTTTGAGGATGGTATTAATCATGGAAACCCATTCGGTGTTGGTACTCTTGGAAACAAGGCTATGTTCCGAACAATGGGTGAAATTGGTTGTTCATTCTTTAAGGGTCAAGGTAAAATTACTAACATCAAGTGAGGTGATTTAAATGGCAGCAACAGTTACAATTAGTGCCGACCATAGGGGGGTTTCTCGCCCTAAAGTGGTTGGAGATGAATATGTAGTCAATGCAGTAATTTCGATTTCATCATATACAACAGGTGGAGAATCAATTACCGCCGCCCAATTGGGATTAAGTTCAATTACATCAGTAACAATTACAGGACTTCAACAACCCGCTACTTATTTAGTTAGTGCAGAAATTGATGGTTCAGGTGATTATGCAACAGATGCAGTTCAATTATTTTCAACAGATTTAGATGGCACAAATGCAGAAACAACTAGCACTACTGCGGTTGGTGCAGTTAGAGTTAGAGTTTCGGGATTAATTTGAAGGTGATTAATTGGCAACATTAACTAATGTTGGCTCAAATCGTTTTTATTCAAGGGCCAACGGGGGCTTTTGTTTATTGCCTGATGAATCACTTGAAATAACTGCTCAACACGCTTTATGCTATTTAGGAAATAATACTTTAACAGTAAAATTTTCTGCTAGTGATGATTTTAGTGATATTTCTGAACTAAGGTTGTTAAGCCTTAAGCGTACATTAGGGTTAGATGAGTCTTTAGATGGTAAAGAAATAATTAACTTATATAAGCCCAAGAAAAAGATAACATTACCTAAATCACTACCTAAAAAGACAAAAAAGGTTGAAGAGTGACCGCTAACCTTATAGGGTGGGGGCATAGTGGCTTAGATTAAGAATAGGTGTTTTTATGGTTGGTGGTTGTCGTTCAAGTGGTGTTCAATCTGCTTCTACTTTAATATATAGTGGAAGAGTTAGATTAATGAGTATTCATGCTTCTAATATGCATACAACAGAAGATGCTACATTAATTATTTATGATAATACAGGTGCTTCAGGGACTCAAGTACTTTCAATAGTATTAGAACCAAAAAAAAGCATTGAATGTGATATGCATGGAGTAATATGTGATAATGGATTATATGTATCATTTGGAAATGGGCCGGGCGGTTCGGCTGGAACTCCTAGTTGTACTGTGGAGTATTTTTGAGGTAATTTAAATGGCTTCATTAAATAAAGACACACGATTAATTATGACAATTTTATTTGTTGGTACTGTTAGTGGTGCTAATGTATATTTTTATTCTAATTATGGTTATCAATTACCTTGGACTGCATTAAGTCATGCAGTATTATTTGGCCTATTAACTGTTGGTGCTATTATGGGCATTAAAGCAGTTTTTGATTTGGTTATGAATGATAGAATGGAATTATGGCTACTTGACCGAAAAATTGACATATATTGGCAAAAGAAACAGCGTGAAGAACAACAACGTGAAAAGATTAGACAATCATCTAATCAATATAGACCTATGGGTACATATCCTCAAACATATGAAGAACAAGAGGTTCCTAATGAATTTTTGGCCTCTATTGAACCGTGATATAAATGGTATTTGGTTTTGATGAAACAGCAATGGCTTACGACCTGCAAAGGGCGCATTCAGCCGATGTTTGGTTTATTAAAGTTAGAGCGTGGTTTTGGGCTATTACTGCTACTACGGCAGGAGTATTAGTTGGTAATATTTTAGGAGTATTTGGAGTTAATTTTTTTGGGAGTATGTTTTCTGCAATAGGATATTTATTTGAAATGATGTGATGTTATGTGTCTGTTCTCGCAGGATTTGCAATTATTTGTGTTGAAGGATTAGCAACAATATATAAAAGAGTACATTCAATTAATTTTGGAATATATGGAGCAAGTAAAGTTGGAAAAACAACTCTTCATCAACAATTAAGAACTAGAGGCGAAGTACAAGAAATAACAGAAAGAACAGTGGGATTACATAAACCATTAAGAAAGTTTGTTAAAATGGATGGAAATGCACATACAGTAAGAACATCAGATGTTGGTGGAGAATCACAATATTGGAATCTTTGGAAGAAAGATATGAGAAAAAGAAAAGTTAAATATATATTATTTATGATTGACAATAGACATTTAGAAAATCCTGCAAATTTACAAAATCAATTAGCATGGCAATATTTAGTGGACTTAATTTGTGATGATTATTGGCGAGATGGGAAAAAATTAAAAAAGAAAAAAAATAGGGAATATCCAATAGCAATAGGATTATGGGCAAATAAATTTGATATATGGGGGAAAAAACATGAATACCACTCAATTGACAAACACCCAATCTTTGAACCGTTCAGATATGGAATGCAAAAATTACAAGAACGGGGAATACCAACCTTCAAATATATAATAAGTGCAAAATCAGACCCGGAAATGGTATATAGAGGAGTATTAACAATGGTGGATGATTATTAATGTTAGGCTTTAATCCAAATATGATTAGTACTGCCCAAACCAATTCATTTGGTTCAAATAAAGAAATGGGCAGGGCCGCAGGGCCAATTATTCCATATGAGTTTAGAGAACTTAAACCTAAAAAACAATTAAAAGAAATTCGTAAAGTATTATTACCGGAGAAAAAGAAATTTATATTTAAGTATGGTTATAAATTTAATCTTCAACATAGATGCGTTGTTTGTGGTTCACAACAACAATGGGAAATATCTGACCCAATGCGGCCCGGAATGCCATTAACAGAAGTAACTAAAGGTAGGCCATTAAGAGGAACATATTGTCCTAAACACGCAGGAATATTTAAACAAATGGAAATGCTTGAACAACAAATTTTAGCAGAAGAACATGGTTTAGAATTTAGAGCATTTTTACCTAGAGCAAAAGTCCCAACATTTAGAAAGGGGCCATTAACAGATTTAAACCAAATAGATATGACTTCCTTAATTTCAGCAGGGTGGGTTATTGAACCCCCTAAAGGCACAAAAGAAACGCCTAAAGAACAATATATTAGGTTAATGGCTGAAATGCAAGGTAAAATGAAACAAATAGAAAATTTAATAGGTTTGGTGGATGAATAATGGTTTTTGGAACGAGTAATAGAACGGTCTTTAGGGCTGTGCAGGACACACAACAACAGAATTTTAAAACAGTTAATAATTTATTAACTTTACAGGATAATCATGTTGAAGAATTTTTACAATATCATGGTGAAGCATTTTTAATAACATTTGAAAAACTTATAGAAGATGTAGTGGAAAGAGTAATGTCCCAAATGTTAGTTAAATTAGAATTTAGAACAGAAACTACTTCCGGGCATATTAAGTTAGTTGATGGTGTACTTAAAGAATATGAATCTATTACTCAAGAAAACATTGATTTAGATATTCAAAAAATGTTAGGTACTGCTCTAAATGAAGAAGTGGTTTTACAGCGAAAAATGGCTAAACAACAGTATTTAGAATCGCAAGGATTCGCTCCCTCAAGCGGTGGAAATATGGTTGGGCAGACTCAACCGCAAATGCAAACAATGGTGGCTCCACAGGGCCAACCTGCGGGTTCTTTTGCTAATCAATCAGGTTATCCTGTTCCACCCGTAGGGTATGACCAAATGAATAATCCATATTGGATAGACCCACAAAACGGACAAATGACTTATACTGCTCCTACGGGTGGAGTACATTTAGCACAAAATATAGGTAAAGTTGCGGCATGGGCTAAGTGGCTGGCATGACATATTATATTTGGTTTCCTGCTTCTAAAGGGTCAATTGACCTATCAGATAATGAGGGAACCATTTATACTGATATGATGAGATATGTTGTAGGTAGTGTATGGGGTGGTAAAGATACACGAATTAATAGAAGAAATTTAGGTGATGTAATTAATTTACCAGAAGAAATTAGAGATTTCCCTAATAAAGTAGATGAAAATTATGAAGATAATGTTAATGAGGCTAAACAAATATTTTTAAATCAATTAACACAAATAAAAGAGACTTCACTTAAAAAAGCATTAAAAGATATGGAATATACTAAAGGACAAAGATTAGGTAATTATGAAGATATTATATTAAATGAAATGGGAGATAAATTAAGAGAATTTAAAATGCAACCTATTGGTACTTCAGAAACTAGAAGAAGTGCAAAAAAAATTATGGATGATACATATATTCAATCATTTGAAGAGTTTTTAACACCTATTGATGGTGATATAATTAATAATTTTACTGATAACCCAAAAGAATTAACAATTAGTTTTGATATTAATATGAATTATAATGAAACTAAGCAAGATAATGAAGATGAATTAAAAGCATTAGGGGTTAATCAGCCTGAATATGAAAAAATGAATAATAATTTTAATTTAGAAGGGAAAATAAAATTTAAACCGATGGACATATTACAAGGAAGGCAAAATAAAACTTTAGACCATGATATTAAAAAACTAATTTATGAAAGTATTAAAAGTGATAGTAATAATCACGCAATATTAAATCCTAAATATGTTACTAGTTTTCTTCTTACAAGTAATGCAGAAATTAATTATTTAACAAAAGGGGGTAAAGAAGCAAAAAAAGATATTACTTTATTTTATAATATAAAAGGTAAAACTACCAGTAAAGTAATTAATATTCCTATTTCATCTGAATCATTTGAACCAAGAGCATTTACTAGAAAACCTATAGGTGATTTACCAGTTCCTAGTGTTCCTGAAACACAAGCATCACAAAATATAATTCTTACATATAGAGTTGATTTAATTGAAAAAATCCAAGCAAACATTAAAAAATTAGAAAGTGCTATAAGGTCGTTAACATGAAATATTCCTCACCATCTGACTATACTGCGATTGCCCCTAATTATGCTACGGGACAAGGATATTATACCAATTCTACATTAGTGGCTGATTTATTACAAATACCTACCTTTGGTGCAAGCACAAACCCAACCCATGCACAAGTGGGGCAATTTATTAAAAGGACAGAAGATTATATTGATGAAATTACAGATAATTCTTGGCGACCAGTTCTTTATATAAATGAAGTACACAATTTTAATTTTAGTGGAATATTATTAAATTACCCTTTATATTGGAATGATTATGTTGGATTTATTCAACTACATTCTCCATATATTAGGAAAATGATTAGGTTAGAAGTTTGGCAGGGTAATTCTTGGACTGATTTAGCATCTGCAACTGCTTCTGTTACTATTAATGATTATACTAATGTAACTTCTATAACATTAAGAGTTCCGGGATGGTCGGGAACATCAAGAGTATTTACTTTAACTGCTGGTGCTACTGATTCAACATTTAATTCTACTTATGGTAATAAAACTGCTGCTGAAGAATTAGTGGCATTAATTAATGAAACATATCCTGCAAAAACTGCAAACATAACAGGTGCTACTGCTGCAAAATCATTACAAGATGGCGCAAGTGCTGTTAATATTTCAGACTATTTTTATGCTACGGTAGATTATGAAGGTAATTCTGCTAAGGTTGTTATTTCTTCATTATTAGTAGGAGAAGATGGTGTAAATAGTGAAATTGATATTAGTGGTTCAGGATTATCTAAAATAGATTTTACTGATAGAGAAGAAATGCGCCGTCTTGGTGATTTTTGGATGATTGAATCTGATGGTAAGGTTTTCTTTAGAAAGAATTTCCCCTATTTAGAAAGACAATCAGTTAAAGTTACTTATATGGCAGGTAGTTATAGAGTTCCGGGTATTATTACTGATGCGGCTACTAAACTTACTGCGTGTGAAATACTAAGGCATGATGATTCAACAGTATTAATTGCTGATACCGGCGCACAAATTGATATTAAGAGTAAATATGATTTACTTAAGGCAGAATCTAAAGAAATACTTGACAATATGAAAGAAACTATATTCTTAATTGAGTGATAATATGGTTTTTGGCCCTTCTATAAATTATGCCAAATGGGTTAGGAAAAGATATAATGAATTATTTGCTATTGTTAAAGAACAAGAATATTTAATTGGTTTAATTAATCCTAGTTTAGCCCTTTCAGAAGATTATATTGCAGAAGAAGCAGAAAGACGTGTTTCAGAAGAATTGGCTAAAAAATTAAATGAAGATTTAGGTGATATATTTGGTTGAATGGTTTTCTATAGTTAAAACTGATGTTGATTTTAGATATGACCCTAATAGACCTAGAAGATATGGTGTATATAATACAGCAGAAGATAAGATAAAAATGAATTTAACTAATTTTAAGCAATTATTAGATGATGTCGGTGAAGGAGATTATGACCTTAGTGAAGAAGAAGCAATTGAAATAATGGGAGATAGGATTTCCCATGAGGCAATTCATGCTGCACAAAATAAAATTAATGAAATTAATGAACCTAATGTAGATTTAGAGCGAGATGAATTAGGTAATCTTACTGATGCAGGTTGGGCTGATTTAGTTAATAATATTAGAAGAAAGGCATTTAGAATGGTATTTAATGAAATTACTGCAAGGTTGCCTGAAGCAAATAATAATTATAGGGTAGCCATTGAATCAATGTGGGGAGATTTAGGTGGATTTAATTTAGATGACTCTTCATCAACATATCATGTTAAAGGAAATAATTTATACTCAAAGATATATAATAATGCCATAAGAGAAATGATTACTAAATTAATGAGGAGATGATATATTTGGATGAAGTAACTTATCTAGTGGAATTGCTTAAAGGCACAAATATTACTCAATCAGATTATTCTGGTACTAATACTTGGGCTGGTTCTGCTACTGCGGCTGGAACTTCGGGCCATCAAGTTACACCAACAATTATTGATATTCGTAATATGAATAAAAATACTGCATTAAGATATGATATGTCTAATGCAACAGGAAGTACTACTTCAGATTTAATTGTGGTATTTGAGAACTCTCAAACAATTAATTACCCTACTATTAGTTGGGATATTAGAGATGAAGTTTATAGTCTTACAATACATATTAGAACAATCCAAGATGATAGAGGGGCGTCTGATGCAAACTTTGCGAGGGATAGATTGGAAAGTCTATATAAGATAGCACGACATAGGCTTGAAGCGAACAGGAAGGGCGCAACTGTAACTATTAGCGGAGATGCCCTTAAAATCAATCAAATTCACTTAGGTTCCCGAACAGAATCAAATGATAGAAATAAAAGAATATTTGGATATAAAATAACAATTGAAATGAAAAAGTTTGCACAATCCCTACCTTAGTCCGTTTGTATAATAACGGGAGATGTGAATAAATATGGCAGTAAATACAGATATATTTTTAGGAAGCGGCGCAAGTTTAACATTTGTGCCTGAAGTGGATTTATACATTAAAACCGATGGTAGTTCTGGTTCTAGTGTATCTCAAATAACTATGCATGGTGATTTAACAGCAGATGTTCTTTTATGTCCCAATATTTATGTTGGGTGTGTTATAGATAGATATGATACTAATAATGCTTTTAAAGAAGCACTTATTATAACTTCTAATGGGCAACATACAATTGATTTTTCTCCTGCTGTTACTTTAGCCGCTACTGATTATTTTATTATTAGAAGTTATGGCGCACCTTGTTTTGGAGAAAAAACTAGTACAACAACTAGATTAAATGCTGATAATTGGTTAGGATTAGTAGAAACAGGAACATTTCCTAATGTTGATGTTGAAATGAAACAATTAAATCTCTCATTGGGTAGTTCAAGAAATTGGACACACCAATATAAGGGAATTAAAACTGCTTCTGGTGGTAATGTTAATTTAATTGCTAATCATGGTGCTTGGCTTTATTATGCTTTAGGAAAATGTGACCAAATTACTGCTACTTTAGTAGATGATATTCCTACTGATGATTTTACAGGAAATACTGTAAGTAGTTTTTATATTGATGCTGGAAATGCCGGTGCAGCATCAGACCATGTTATTGATGAACATACTGATACTGGACCATTTTTCTATAAATCAAATGCTAATAAAGTATTACTTCCTCCCCTATTAAAAGGTCAAGATGCTAGGGCTGATATGGAATTATTACGAAGCCCCATTATTAGTTCAGGAACTATTGACCACCATATTGAATATAGATTTGTAGAAAATAATGGAGAAGATTTACCATCATTTGCTCTTGAACAATCGCTGGCAAAAGACCCTAGTACATTAACCACAGAAGGCGAAGCCACAGAAACTAATACTTTTATTAGAGTTGCTAGAGGAAATAGAGTTAATACATTAACTATGACAGCAAATGAAAATGAAGAAGTTAAAATGACTATGGATTTAAATACTAGAGAAGTGTATAATTTGAATGAACATACTACTATTGAAATATATGAAGCAAGAGGCGGTCAATCAACAAATAGTTCTTTAATTAATTTTGCATCATCAACAAATGCAGAATTTCTTGAACCATTTTTCTTTTCAAGTGGTTCCTTTAGTATATTCGGACAACAATATCTAAAAATAACAGCATTAAGTTTGACTATTAATAATAATTTAATGGATAAGAGATTTGTTGGTATCGGGTCAAAGGATATTAAATCTGCACTACCCGCACAACGAAGTTATGAATTGACTTTTACTGCAATTGTTACTGATGATAAATTATTTCAAGAATTATTTACAGAAGGGGAAGTTGCATCAGGCACAAGCACTATTGATATTCAATTTGATAAAGACGATGGAGAACAAATATTAATGAAATTCCAAGACTACCATTTAACTTCAAGTAATTGGACAATCCCAGATGATAAGGGGGCAATTACAGTTGATGCTACGGTTATGCCAAGAAAGTTAAACACTTGTACTGTTAAAACACATTGGGTTCTTCAAGGGTGATTAAATGGATAAGCGAGAAAAAAGAGCACGTTATATTAAAAAACAAAAGGCCAAAAAGGTAGAATTAAAACCTAGAAAATCAAAATCCACTACAAATAGTAAGTTAGTAGAAGGTGGAAAAAAAGATGTTAAACGGACAAAGAAAAACAATAAGTGATAAAAGTGGTTTATTTATTAAAGTAGATAATGAACCAAAGTATGTGCGGGTTTCACCCGATAAAGAAGAATACTTGAAAGTTTGGGTTAAAGAACCCACATGGCTTCAAGTTGAACAGGCTATGGCTTCTGTAATGAAATTAAACCCAAAAACACAAGAAATGGATATTGACCTTAATGCAATGTATCGGTTTATTGTGGATAATTTTATTGAAAAAACTGAACCAAGTCTATCGGCAGTTGAGTTACTAAAACTTAATCAATATGTTGGAAATCAATTAAAAGAAATTTTACCAAATCCACTTGCGGATTTTACGCAGGGGGATGAAGTAAAAAAAGGGCAATAAGGAAAGCAATAAGGGGGGGTGCTGTATCTCCCGATATTTCTTCCTTATTTGTTGTGTATAGTCTAGCGGTAGCCTTTTCGATTAATCCAATGGATATATATGATATGCCAGCCAATAAAGTATTAGATTTCTTAACATTACATACAGAAGTAGAAAAATATAAAGCAGAAGAAATGAAAAAGAAGGTGAATTAATGTCATTAAAAGAAACTGAAAAAACAATGAGTAATATTGTTCAGTTATTACATGATGCAAATGAACCCGCTAGTAATATTGTTACTTCTCTTGGTAAAGCGGCCAAAGGTGGCCCACTAATGGAAGTTATTATGCGCTTTGCTTCAGGGACAGGTCTTTGGAAACAATTAAATTATATTAAAGCAATTGGCATTACTATAACTTCATGGAATGAATCAGGTATAGAACAAAGAAAACAAAGAATGGAACAAATAGCAAATTTAGCAAAAGAAGTTAAAATTTATGAAGATATTAAAAAACAAAAAGATTCAGAACTTGATACTAATAATGAAATATATAAAGGATTAGAGGCAATGTATGGTCAAACATATGCAAGAGCAAGATTAGAAGAACAAATAAATGAAGCATATGACGTACAGGCAAAAAAAATGAAGGATATTAAACGTAGTGTTCCTAATGAAGAATTATTAGATTCTATTAGGGGAAGAACAATGTGGAATTTTAATACTGAAGATACTGAAAGATTACAACTTGCTAAAGATAGAGGATTAGGAAAAATAAAAAATGTAAGGGGAGCAAAAGAATTTATAGAATATGGCCCAATTAAAAAATTTTTTACGGTTAGGTGGAAAAAACTTGGTAGGACTTTTACAAAAGTAGGAGAATTAATTACAGGTATGGGTAAAATGCTTTGGTCATTCTTAAAAGGAGGTTTATTAGTGATGGGACAAGTATTACTGTGGGGGTCTTTATTAATAATATTAGCAATTATAGCAAAGCCATTTATTATTGGGTTTTGGAAAAAACTGGAGAAGAGAAAAGATACTGTAATTGCTATATTTAATTCTTGGTGGGAATTTATTAAACCGCTTTGGGTTACGGTCTATGAAAGAGCAAATGCATTTTGGCAATTATTTAAAGACCCCGATGCTAAAATTGGTGAAACACTAAAAGCATTAGCAAAATTAGCATGGGCAATTTTTACAGCAGTTGTTGGTACTATTACAACATTTGTTGGTATGTTATTATTTCAATTAGTTGCTGCTATTGGTAGTCTAATAAATTGGGCTGTGGAAACAGGACTACCATACTTAGCCACTAATTTACCAATATGGATGGAAAGCGCATTAGATAATATCTATAAGAGTTTTATTGAATGGTGGGATAATAAAACTGATACTTCCCAAACTAAACAATCAACAACACAAACGATAGGACTTATAAGGTATCTAACACATAAAGTAGGTTTAGATAAACCCGCATATATTGGAGAACCTATTGCTATGGCTGATGGTGGTTTTGTTGCTAATAGTGGTCAATATTTAGTAGGTGAAAGAGGCCCAGAAATAGTTAATTTAAAAGCAGGTTCAAATGTTACACCAAATCATAAAATAGGTAATACTATTAATGTTCATGTAAACGGTAGAGTTGGTGCATCTGATACTGAATTAAGAGATATAGCAAGAAAGGTTGGTTCAATGATTAATAGAGAAATAAATAGAACAACAAGTACAGGAGTTAGATTATAATGCCAAGTTCAAGTGCAGGTATTGGTGGTGCGTGGGTTTTTATTAAACTTGCATCTAATGATGCTAGTAATAGTGATTATAATAGGATTTGGTTACAGGCAGAAACTGTTAATATTACCACAGGTAAAACTGTTGCTGCATTTCCTATTCCTTTTTCTGGATTAATTGCTGGTGAATCAACTTCATTAGCCGTTGATTTAGGTATGGCATCTAAAACAATTAATATATCTGGTATTTTAGTTGAGCAAGAAATTAAAAAGAAATTTAAAGAAGGTCAAGTTATTACAGGAGATAGTGGTGTTGCTGATGGAGTAACTAGGAAAATGACAGCACAAGAAATTGCACAAATGTTACATTCTTACGTTGATTCTTCTTTCTTACAAGACCAACAAAATTTAAATGAAATTATTATAGTTTATCCTTCGTATATTGATAAAAATTGGGAATATCATAGTGGGTTAAGTTCTTCATCAGAATTAGAAGATGCTAAAATGATGCCATTTAATTATGGTGTTAGGGACAAGGGTACTACAACTGGACTTGATGCTAAAGGGTCTATTGGTGGTTCATCTTTTCCAACACCAATTGATACAGATACGGGAGAAATTAATGGGGTAAAGGGATTTATTAGAAGTTTTAATACTACATTTGAAGGTTCACCTTTTGTCACATTTACTATGGATTTTGAAGTAGCAATTACTATTGGGTTTTAAATATGAAGTCATTATATGTGGGGCAAAAACAAGCCTTAATTTTTCCTGTTCTTTGTGATGGATATGTAAAAATTGATTATAGTGACCAAGTTGCTAATAGCCCAATTGGTATATTTGGGCATGATGATTCATTTACAATACAAACAATAATTACACCATATGATTTGAATGGTAATGGTTATAAATTAGCATCTACTAATAATCCTGCTGGAGAATCAGGTATTGTTGACTCAATTAAAACATTTCCTAATGTTCAAGAATATAATACTACTAAGGCGCACTATCAAGACTATGTGTATAGTGATGATAGTGTAAGAGTTGGCTCTCGTATGACTATATTTCAAGGTGGACAAATTACCCTTTCTTTGTTAAATGTTACTACTACTACCCAAAATCAACCTGCTGAATATAAAATAGAGTTTATGGTTGATGCCAATGGTACTGATACTTTAACTAGTGATGCTATTATTATTCCTAGAGTAAACTCAACAGGACATAATTCTGCCACTAATGTTTATGATAGTAATAATAATGAAGTTAAATATATAGTTACGGTTACTCCTAATTCTCATACATCAGGAACAGATACCTTTACTACTGCCGGAACAGAAAATAATGAGTTTTTTGTTGGTCAAGAATTATTTACTCGTAGTGGGCAAACATTTACTTCAATTGGAACAGTTAGTAGTGTTAGTAGTTCAGCCGTTACTATGAGTAATACAATTTCACCTTCAATTAATGGGATTGCTCTTTATACTCATAATTATAGAGAATCTCCATATATATTATCTTCTTGTCATATTTCTGCTAGTTTTCATGCTAGTTCAGGAACAATGAAAATATATTATAATGGTCAAGAATTAACTACGAAAACCCATAGTAGTTATTCTACAGCACCCTTTAATTTTGCCTTTCCTGAAGAAGATATGTATATAGGACAATGGCCTTCAATTGGTCATACTACACAGTTTTTTGGTGAGATACATGAGTTTGCAATATTAAAGGGAGTAAAAAAACAATATGATTCAATTTATACTTTAGCCCCTAGATTTGATGATATTTTAATTTATTATAGATTTGAAGAGGTGAATATATGACTCAATATGCTTTAACTGTTGGTAGTAGTTTTGCCACTTTACCTGCGGCAGCAAGTCAAAATATTAATTGGGATTGTCCTACAAACCCAATATTAAAAAATGATTTAACTGCTACCGCATCTATTGTTTGTTATGAAATACATAATGATAATTCAACACTAACTAGTCAAGATACTAATGGGGTATCTTATTCTGCTTCTTTTGATATAATTAATAGGGAATATCCTGATGATACTACTAATGGGGTAGGGGGGGCAACTACTATAAGTGATTATTTGAGTAATTTAGAAAATACTACTGGATATAGGCTTAAATGTTATGATAATTTAACTTCAACCGGAACACAAATATCATTAGATGCCCTTAATGATTATTTTGTGATGATATTTGCTGATGACTATAAATCTCATCATTTTGCTAGAATTACTAATGTCCTTACAGATGAAGTAGCAGGAGATTCATTTGAATTTGAGCCACAATATAATGGTGAAATTGCTAAAGATACTAAGTTTGCCATCTATAAGGGGCCACTATTAACTGATACTAGTGTGGTTGCTCTTATGTATGGGGGGCAAGGAAGTGGTGATGGGTCAGATTCTCGCCATGATATTTATACAAATTGTGCTAGACCATTATTTTATTTTTACAATGATAGATTAGATAAAGATAACCAATTAAATCATAATACTAAGTATGCATTATATTATTCAAGAGAAGCAGGTACTGGTCAAACTACTGCGTTAACACATTTTGTAACGGAACAATATTATGGATTACAAATTACTGATTATGGTAAATATACTACAACTGCAATATTAGTAGATAATAATAGGGTTAATGATATTCCATCTACTTCTGATGGAGCAGTTGAATTATATGGTTCAGATACAACAGCCTATACTAATACTTATACTGCATGGAATTCTTGTTTTAAAAATATTCACCGCACAACTGATAATAAAATTGCAGCACAAACAAGTGGTTCTTTTACTGGCCCTACAAGGTATATTCATTACGGAGATTCAGCGATTAAAAATAATTTTATTCCTAGAGTTATGGATATAAATGTTTTTCAATCAATTACTAAAACAGGTTCATATTTTGAGGGTAAAATTATTGACCCTCATAAGATAATGGGAGTTAAAATACAAAAATATGACCCCATTAAAATTAGACATAAAATTATAGAAGGTTCTATTAATAATAATTTTGATGCTAGTTTATTTGGTACTTATAGTGGAACTTTAGGTACTACTACAATTACTGCAACGGCATTATCTGAAAATCAAGATTTAAGAATCATATTAGAAAATTCAAGTGGGGAATTTGAATTAATTAAAATTGGAGATTATTATTATAAATTATCTGCTATTGCTGCCCCAGTATTTAATCCCACTACTAATTCTTTAGAACAAATATTAACAATAAGCCATTATAGGAAATATGATGAGGCCACTTTTACTTCCGGTAATATACAAGTTACTTTTAGTGCGCTAACTGCTAATAGACAACGATGGGGTAAAATTACAGAAACATTATTAGTAGATTTTAATATTGATACAGAAGTAACCCACACAAACGCTGATTCAAGAGAAGTGGCCGCTAGTGCCATTTCTTATAATGGTAGTGCATTAAGTAATTATAGTGATTCTAGAATAAATGATTTAGAAATAGTATTAATTGGTGGAGAATATTCCGGTCATAGAGTAAATATCAAATATGGTGATTCAGTTAATGGATATGTTAAACTAGATACACCTAGAATTACTATATATCAAAAAGAATCTCTTGACTATCCAAATATGTTAGATTATTTTAGTGGTAGTTTTTATATTGATAAAATTATATTTAAAGGTATTATTGAAACTATTGAAGAATCAGTAGAAAATGGTATATTTATTTATAAATTATATGGGAGGAATGATATTAATAAATTATTGGGGCCAATAGTTAATAAAAATTATAAATATTCTGATGATTGGATATATTCTTCACAAATACCATTAACCGTATCAAGTAGTCTTACTACTAACAGTGCAAATATTAATGTGGGAGATACTACTATTACTACTGCCGATGCTGACATTATAGTTGCGGGTGATTTGTTATTTATATCAGATGGTTCTGCTAATTTTTATGCGTTTATTGGTAGGGTAAAATCTGTATCAAGCACAACAGTAACATTAGAAGAAGGGGCTTTATTGTTTGTTACATCAGGAACATCACTACTTAGACAAACTAGCCATGATTATATTTCGTTTGGTAAGTCTATTCAAGGTAGCCCATCAGCATCACAAACAATAACTTCATTAAGGGGAGCAGCCAATAAAGGATTATTTTTTACTTCTGGGTTAAAATTAACAAGAAATAATGGTGCGCCGGAAATTGATGGGGCTAATTTATTAGGAAGTTCTGGATTTGATGATAGTAATGCTAGGGGATATTATATAAATAATCCCTCATCAATTTTAGACACTTTACCTTTTATGTCAAGATTATCTGATGAGTTATCATCATCGGTTACTCATACTGAAGTTAATACTATTAGTTCTATTACTAATTTTAATATAGTATCTATTGATTCTAAAGAAATTAATACAATAATTGAATTAGCACCTAATTGCCCTGCAATATTAGCAAGAGTAGATTATAACCCATTAGATACTAGATTTAAAACTTTAACTGATAGTGGAATGTTAATTAAAGGTGCAATTTCTAAAGGACATACTGGAAGAGTATTAATTGATGGGACTAATGTTAATTTACCAGCAACAATATATGAATATTTAGGTAGGGGCAAACCAGTATTTAAATCAGATGGGACATATATTGGAACAGTTGAAAGAATAGAGGTTTCTGATTATACTGCTTCTACTGCTACAATAACCGAATGGGAAGTATTATTTGATAGAGAATTACCAATCTTATTAGCAGATAATGAACCACTATATGTTTCTAGCACAACAACTAAAGGTGACAGTCATCATGGAATTTATTTCTTAAATACTCAAGGTTTAGGTCTTGGTGGTATTTTACATATGGTTAATTCAGATTATTCTAGTGCTAATAAACCCATATCATATTCTTTTGAACATGATTCTACTGTAAGTGCTACTATTGATGCAGGAATCGGAACAACTGTTACTAATATAGCCCAATTTGGTGCGCCCACATTTAGATATATTGATTTACAAAAAAGCGGTTTGGGTAGTAGTTATTTTAATATTAAAACATTATTTAGTGGGGCTAATAAAAATCATTCTAATAAAGGAAATATATCCGCTTATGCTACTGCATATAAATCTATTTGGGGAAAAAGAAGAAGTAGTGTCAATTTAAATAATTTTTTACCAAGTATGGCTTCACCCTATGGACAAAGTTTAACTTCACAAATTAGAATTAACCAAAAATCACATGAAGTAAGGGGGAATTTACCTGCACATGGTTCTGCATTTGAAGATTTTGAAATATATAATAATAATGCTATTACTCCCGCATTAGATAAAATGCCACATTATTACGATACTAGTGATGGTGGGGATGGTTCTGATTGGGCATCAACTAGTGGGACTGATAGAATAGAAGGATATAAAGAGAATAGTATTATGAGGGCAAAAGACTCTTTAGAAATAATAGACCCTAAAATGTTACGATGGTTTATTTTTGCCGGAGGTGATATTTGGCCGGATAGTATGGCTCGCCAACATAATTTAGGATATAGTGCTAGAGATTTAACGGATTATAGTTTGGTTATTCAAGGAAAATTAACAAAAGAATCTACAGGAATTGAACATCATAAATATTTAGGTGAATTTAATAGAGAAATTATTACAGATGAATCATTTGAGACATTAAATATAATTGAATCGTCTATTACAGGCGACCAAATAAAAAGAAGTGGTTTAATGCGACTTAGAGAATTAACTTTTGATTGGCATTTTAATGCTATTGACCCTGAACTTCCGCCTGACCCAATAAATGATGCGGTGGATGCTTTTGATTATACAGTATTTATGCCAGTAAAAAATACATCATTTTATACGGCTTATGGGAATGATGTAAATATTGCTAATACTTCAGAATATAATTCTGATAAAGATATAATTACTACTGCTAATGACGATGGGGCTGGTGGAAATATATTTGATACTAATGATAGATTATATACAACTGATGGGAGATTTTTAGGCACAGTTTCTTCTGCAACAACAAGTGCAATTACATTAACTTCTAAGGTAAAGATGATAGATGGTGAATTATATACTGGGCAAGTATATAAATTATCATATACTAATAAAGCAGGTTCAACAAACCCATCATGGCGTTCAACCAAATTACACGGAAGAGAGGGACAATCTTCTTTATGTGATTTAAGTGTAAGTAGTCCAAAAGGATTATCCATGACTCAAGGAGCAATACTTAATGGGGATTATCCTAATGGTGGAACTTCAACAAATTGGGATAATAATTGGGGGATATCTGCTGATTTAAGTGGGCTTGATGCTATTATTATGCCTCCTGTCTTTTCAACGGGTAGTGATGTTGATTTTCGTAGCCCACTAGCAAATACACAAAATGCAATTTATACTACTACTGCACAAGATACAAACCACCTTAAATTACACCCTTCAGCATTTATTAATTTATTATTACATGAAGGATTTATTGGGCCTGAAGTTTATCGTGGGTGTAAAGCAGTAAATATTGGTCGTTTCGATATTGAGAATAAAGGGGAATGGCAAGCAGGATTAGGCGCAATTGTGGATATTAGTAATTCTATTGTTAAAGATAATCCCGGAGGAACAGACGAATGGACTTTTTTTCATACAGAAACAGAACAAAAAAAACATAATGGGTCTGCTGTTCATAATTATTCTGCTATGGATGCTAATTTTATGGAAACAGATATTCATGGAACAACAATTACTACTACTTCTCCTGATACAATTGCTGATGGACAGCACTTTATTCTAAAACCAATATTACATATGGGAGATGGAACAGGAACAATTACGGGAGGGACTAAATATGACCACACTAACGAACATAATCGTAATATCCAAACTTGGGAATTTGATTTAAGTGATAATGCTACAAATAATTCTGATAATTATTGGTTACGATTTTGCCCTAATTTAACGGGTTGTTATTTGGTTGGTACTGAATCATTTATTTATGGTACTAATACTTTGAATAGTGCTGATTCAGGTGGTTTTGAAGGAACATGGGTTGATTCACAAACAGGAGGGGGTTATAGTAATACAGTTGATATTGGTAAGGCGGCGGCTGTTTCAGTGGAAAATACCCACCCAAATAAAATGCATTATATTATTTCTCATACTGTTTCAACTAGTGGAACAGGACAAAAACATTATTTAACTGTTGATAATTGTGGCCCACTATTATTTGGTGGGAGTGGGTTTATACCATCTCAATTTTATAGAGTAATGCAACCGGCTGAAACTTGTTTATGGCCTAAAACACCTACTTCAATTGATTTATATAAAATGACTTCTAAATATACAAAAAGACCAGATTCAGATGAAATGTATAGTGATATTGCTCATATATCTTTATGGGAAAAAGGTAATATATATGCTTTAAAAGATAAATATGGATATAATGAGGCAATCCAATCAATGTATGTTATTGTAGAAATGGATGGTGGAGATGGTTCTATGGATTATATTGTTCCTAGGAGTTATTCAGATGTATTTGGTGTGGATAAAAAATTCGAAGACCCTAAATCTTATGATATATTACTAAATGATGGGACTACACAATTAAGAAGAAATATGTTTGTTGAAAGTGCCGCCTCTTCTATTAGAAAATGCACATTAAATTTTAGTGAAGAATTTGAAAAAATGGCAGGAATTGTGTCTTTGGGTGAAATATTTACTATCAAAACCTCACTATCTCCTAAAATTAATAATCCACAAATTGCTAATATTGCTTCATCTGTTACTATTGGGCAAGAGGCTGAACAAATAATTAATGATTTATTTAAAAATGAAAATGTTACTTATAATGATTCTACTATTACTTTTCCATATTTTATTGCTCCTAATTTTACTGGAATAGATTTATATGGGTCTATTGATTTATTAGCAAATATAAAAAATAAAAGAATAGTAGTTAACCCTAACGGAATAACATTACGACCAGATACAGAAACTTTTGATTATGTAGATATTACTTTAAATTCTAAAAATGATATTGATATAATAGAAGTTAATCGTAATGAATCATTGTTTGATATTTTTAATGAAATTATTGTATATGGTGATGGAATTAAATCAATACGTAAAAATAGACAATCTATTAATAAAATAGGAAAAAAGACATTAGAAGATATTGATGAAACATTGATTACTCAACAAGAAGTAAATGAACGAGCAAATTCTTTACTTAAATTACATGGAGAAGATAATTATAAAATTGTAATTAGATGTAGTGGTATAGGGTTAGAATTAATTAAATCAGGTGATATAATTACTTTAGATTTTCCTGAACATAGAATCATAAAAGGAGAATATTTAGTATTAGAAATAAATCATACTATGTATGGTATGCTTGAATTAACTCTTGGTAAATATAATAAAGGTCTTAGTGAACGTTTTGCTGAAATTATACAATTACAAAAGAAAACTTCCGCATTCTTGCGAGCAAATAAATTTAAAACTCAAACAGATACTACAGACTTTTTTGAAAACTTTGGAATAAAGGAACTAAGACTTATAATTAGGAAAACTTCAAAAACGAATAGCCCATTTACAATTGGGTTTAATTATGCAATTGATACTATTGTTACTGGTGGGACTAATACAGGTGCAGCAATTGGGTTTAATACATCATTAGGAACAGTTGATACTACTACGGAATTAGACGAGGAATTAATATGATAACAGAAAAAGCAAAGGAAAAGGTAGCACTCTTTATTAAGGAGTTCTTTCAGACAGCGAATGTGGGAACAGGTGGTGACTCAACCAACCCTGATAGTAATGTATTAGATGTGCCTATATTAGCAGCAAATAAAGCAACTACTAACTATGTATCAGATAGAACAACAATTGATTTTAGTGTTTCATTTACAGGTAGTGAACTTTCAGGACATACTATTAGGGAATTTGGTATTTTTAGTGCAACGACCCCACAAGATGACCAATTTGATGAATTAAGAACAACTACAAGTTATAGCGCAGAAAGCACTATGTTATCAAGAGTTAATTTTGATGGTGTTGGGCCTTTTTCTAATAGTGACCAAATAGATGTTACATTTATATTAGAGGTGGAATAATGGCTGTTAATCCACATTTTTTAAGTGAAATGGATGTTACTCCTACTTTACAACTTAGAGATGATTTAGATTTTCCTCACAGTGGGATTTTTAAAGCATTACATTTAGCCACAAAAGGTACTTATATTATTAAAGAATCTGCTACTGATTTTGATATTACTCAAAGTACTAGTGGTGGATTTACTCAATTACAAGTTAAAGGGGGAGCAGGGTTTAGACAAGGAGCATACGTTCAAATTGGAAGTGGAAGTGGGACTACAACTAATATTACTATGAATACTTCATATGACCCCGGAACAGGTGGAGTTGATATTACACCTGTTTCTTCTGATGTTTATTTATTAATGGTGGCAACTGCGGCTAATGTAATTGTATTAAGAGGAAGTAATACTACTACTAATAAATTACCAGAATGGATTGATGGGGATATTCCTATTGCAGTAGTTAAAGTAGCAGCAAGTTCAGTAGATAGTGCAACAGACCGCCCTATACAATATTTAACAACAGACCAAGATGATAATAGTTTGTCTATTGGATATGCTTCTAGTAATAATTATGTTGAGGCTATGAGTATTAGTAGTGATACTGCGGGTGAAGTTACTATTGCTAATAAGGTGTCAAATAAAGATTTATTATTTACAATAAATGATGGTGGTTCTACTAAAACTTTAATGACATTGGATAGTTCAGCAATGGCAGTAGTTATGCATTCAGACCATACATCAACAGCATTACGGCTTGAATCAAGTTCAACAAGTTCAGGTTCAGCACCAGATTTAATTCTTCAAAGAACAGATATTATTGATGCAGGTGGAACACCTGATAATGAACAATTAGCAGTAATAAGTTTTCAAGGAGAAAATGACAATAATCAAAATGTAGAATATGCTAGAATTGTAGCAATAGTACAAGATGTAACAGATACAACAGAAGATGGAGAAATACAAATTAATGTTTGTAAGGATGGAACAGAAATGAGAGCAGGGTTATCAGTTGGGGCTGATGAAGTAGTAGTTAATGATGGTTCATTAGATATTGATTTTAGAGTTGAGTCTGATGGTAATATAAATATGCTTAAAGTTGATGGAGCAAATAATAGAGTTGGGATAGGTATAAGTCCTTCAGAAACATTACACATAAACGGGGATATTAGAGTAGATGGAACTACTTTAGGTGCTACGGGTAATCCACTTACTGTAAGTGATGATGACCCCGTAACTCCTACAATTACCGGACATATGGGATGGTTACAAATTAATATTAGTGGGGCGACTAGATATATTCCATTCTTCGCATGATAATAGCGTAAAACTATTATCCCAATGTCACTAAAAATTTTGCATAAAAAAAAGACTTTTCCCCCTCAACAAACTACGATAAAGCCGTAGTAGTTTGTATCATTGGGGGAAGGTAGTGTATTATAGTCCGGCCTTGACTACAAGAGTATTAAATGTCCATATGTGACTACAATTACGACATTGCCATATTTTAATTGAATCGCTGGAACCTACATATACTCCCATAAGCCGGAGTGGTATTGTTTGTTCTGTGCAAGAAGAACAAGTTTGTTTTAATGACATTATGTTTTCCTTTTCTTTTCTTCTGATGTTAATTTACTCATATATTCTTCAATGCTTTGTTCATTATAGTCACTACCGCCAAACGCTGCAAAGAACAATATTGTTATTATTATCATGAATATAATCCATGCAAATACTTCTCCACTTCCCATTGCCATTACCATTTCACCTCTATATCAATTATTTCTTTATTTTTTATACTAAATGCTTTTATTGTATCACTTTGTCCTGCTTTCCACAAATCATATACTAGTTGTGAATCCTTTAAACAGTATTCTATTACTGTATCATATTCTCCCATTTTCCATAAAGCAGGTGCTTCGTGACTTTCTAATGATTTACTTTTGCCTAATGTGTGGTCTATTGCATTTTGTAAAGTAATTCTTTCTCCACACGCTTTAGTAATTAATTTACTAGTATCAATATATTGATTGTTTTTGAAATATTTATGAATACAATAAATATCTAATGAATCTCGTAATACAGGTAAATCAAATCCAGCAATATTATGCCCTAATAATTTTCCGCCCTTTTCTAAATGGTCATCTAAATCAAATTTTAATTGGTTCATTGGTAATACTTGATATTCACCTTTAGATATTTTTTCAGGTTCATCAACATAAACTTTAGCAATATCTCCATCCCATGTTGAAACTGTTGATACTAAAAACATATGAGTATTATTCCAACCGCCTATTTCATTAGAAAGATTCTTTGTTTCTATATCAAAGGCAAGAACATTATTCACCATTCTTATCGCTCCAAATATTCATTAATTCAGTTTTCTCTTCTGCTGATTTATCTTCTGGTTCTGTTTCTTCACAACGCTTTAAAAAAGCACAAAGTTTTTCTCCACCAACATTAATGATTGAACATAGTTGCCAACCATCTTCTCCAAAAGTATTAAGAGTTTCTTTCATTACTTTTGGGCCTTTTCTTACATCAAAAATTACGTATGTATGTTCATATACTATCATCTTATTCACCTATGTATTTTATGTAAACTACCCTGCCATTTTTAGTTTCTTCAAATTTATCTTTAATTTCATTATATCTAGTATATGTTGGTTTTGGTGATAATTGTAATAATTTTGCAGATGCTGCTAAAAATGCTTTTTTAGGTGTAAAACCTTCATCATCTTTCTTACTATCAAAGTAGGCTCGTTTAAATTCATTAATACCCACTTTATTACTTAGGGTTTGGCGTTGGATTCTTATGCCCTGTTCCAGCCAGCCTACCAACTCGTTATAAGCGTTTTGCACAATGCGACCTGCACAATGAGCATCATTAACAGTTATATTGAATCTATTATCTGATAAAGCAATAAACATTGCAATTTTAACTTGATAAAGTATTAAATTTATACTGAATGATTCAACTGATTTTATTATTTCTGGTCTACAATCAGCAGTATGAGTTTCCATTCTAATTCTATATTGATTAATAACATCATTTACTTGTGGAGGAATATCAATTATTTTAGTAGATTGTTGCCCATTTTCTCTCCATTTTTTTGCAACTCTCCCATATATATCTTTAAAATGGTCTATAAATTCTTCAACATTTATTGTACTATCAACTTCTGTTCCAATACTATTAACTACATATTCATGCATTTGCCTTCTAACATGATTAGGAACTTCTCTAACATATACAAATGCCCTTTGTAAGACACCACTATTTCTAATAACATCGGCTAAGTTTTGTGGAACATAAGATGTAGCATATAAAGAGCGTTGAGAATCACATTCACCTATTGAAGAAACCCCTGCTAAATATTTAGTCATAATATGACCACCACTAATAGTATCAATATCATTCATAAATGTTTGAAAGGTTAATAACATATCCTCATTATGTTTTTTAACATTAAATATTCCACTAGATTCAAATTCATCCCAATGTGCAATTCCACTTCCATTTAATGCGCCCGGAATAAATAATTTTCTTGGGTTATTTGGGCCTTCACAATTACATACATTTGACTCCTCATCTTGTAAAGTATTACAAACTATTTCATCATTATTAAGATGAGTAAATTTATCATTTTCAATAAATGTACCTATTAGTGCAGCACTAGTGTATACACTAATATCAAATATATCATTCTCCTTTAACTGTTCCTTAAATTCTATATGGTTATTATCTAATCTTATTTTATTAATTTTATTATATACTCCCGTTAGAGTAGCATTCATAAATGACCATACTGCTGATTTTCCTGTTCTTGCAGTTTGTAACCAAATAAAATGTAATCTACTATCCTTACGGTTTGACCCTTGAGGTATCTGTATAAAATCTTTAACGACTTGGCCCATTATATTAAAGTAACACATTTGTAATGGGAACTCATTATATTTAGAATAATTTGCACCTACATCTATCCATTTTTGGATTATATCTGGTAAGGGATATTCTTCTTCTCTTATTCCCCCATCTTCATCAATTTCATTATAGAACTCTTCATACATATCTTCATCTGTCATAACATCACTCTCTCTTCTGAATTTAATACTTTACTTAGACGCTTTGAAACGGTTTCGCCCATACCGTTAATGAAACATAATTCGTTAATGTTACATTCACCAATTTCCATTATAGACCCAAATTGGTTTAATAGGTCTTTTGCCTTTTTCTCGGATATTCCTTTAACTGTTGCTAACATATCAACTCTAACATCATTAGTTGATATACGCTTATGAATAGTTGGCTTGATTACTTGACGCTCAATAGGGGCCATCTTAGCGATAGTTATTAATCGTTGCGCCGCTTCATTTTCATTGCGAGTCCAAATTACTTGAATATCACTATCTAATTCTATTCTACTAATTGCACCTCTAAACTTATTTTCTAATAATGCTGCTTTAGAACCTGCGGGCATTTTATCAAAGCCTTTCATATGATTACCAACTTCACACGCCTCTTCAATTGAACCATACACAATTACAAAATTAACATCAAAACACCTATCCATGTTATCTAATTGTGTCCAAAGTCTTTTTGAGAATAGGGAAGTCATAAAGTCTTGAGTAGATTTTGCCTCAAAACAAACATCACCTATTACATAATCACCTACTTCTATTCTCTTTACTTTGGTTCTAATATTCATTCTTTTTGCTTTTTGTTCTACTAATCTACAAAACATTGATTTTTCTCTATCATCTATGTATAATGTCATTGACCATACCTCCAACATTTACCTGCACAATATCCTTTACTTATTAATTTAGAACAACTAGGTGCTGAATATTCACCATCAACAATATACCTAACATGGTATCTAGTAGTTTCTTTATCCCAATCTAACCATACTTGATTATAATTAGAGATATTCTCTAACTCATGCATAATTAGATTAATTATATTTGCTTTTCCTTCATAACTGATGTTCTTCTCACCTAACGATAATATATCTCTATACCATGAAGTAACATATACTCTCGCCTCATGGGTAGGATTTTCCACCATTATTGCTTTTTGTAAGCAAGGCACTATTGGTACTTTACCAATTGATTCTACTATTGATATTTCATTAGGAATTTCTGTTGCAAAGGGAACATTAGGCCAATTTATCTTTTCATTACCATATATTTTCTTTGCCCCAAATCTAGGTTGTTTTGCCATCTCTATTATTTCATCAATTTCTTTATCTAAATCTTCTAACAATAAAGGAATACAATATAAGTTAGCACTCATATTCATAGTATTAGCAATTCGCCTTAATCTATAAGTTTGAATACCAGAATTATCTAAGGTAGTACCATTGTTAGTTTCTAACATAGTCTCAGCACTACTTCTAAGGTCTTGGGTATGTAATAATATTTCATTAAACATTGCTTGAATATTTCTAATATTATTAGTAACCGAACCATATACATAAATATGAAATCCTTTACCAGAAAATAAAATATTAAACATATAGTCTTTTTGTTGTAAATAATCAACTGCTATATTTACATCAATTAATGCTTCCTCAAGGGCGTAACTATGTGCATCAAAATCTAAAAAGATTCTATCTAATATAACAGACTCTTGGTTCACTTCACTAATTTCAATCCCAAAAGAATCATACTTAGTATTAAATCTAGAAAAGTCATAAACAGTAGTATAACAATTCATTCTTCCAGTATATGCTTTAATGAAGTCTACATATTCCTGTTCATTATGCACTACTAAGCGTTTCATTTGTGGTTGGTTCTTAAAGTGACTTCCGGCCCATACTGCTCTAGGGAAGTTCATACTCGCTCAACTCCATCTGGAAGGTCTATTCCATCTGATTGTGTTTTAGTCTTTCTTTTCTGTAAAACTACTGGTTTTTTAGGGGGTGATGGTTTCTCAATAGGGGGGGTTTTTGGGGGCAAGGGTGTTTTTTTGTCAAAGGTTACGGTAGCGTTTTCTGCCATATTCTGTAATTGTTCTATAAATAGGTTTGTTAGTATTTCAACTACTGCTTTCTCTACTATAGACCCTAAGTATTCATTATCAGCACTAATTTCAACCTGCCAAATGAGGGCCACTTTCTCATCAAGTGGTAATTCACTATTCAATTCTTTAGACAACTCTTCTGCTAATTCATGCATTTTTAATAATTGCATAAATGTCAATTCTTTTGAGTTTAATTTTTCTTTAATTTTTTCTTCCATAGTTACCACTCATCCATTAATTGTTTTTCAACTGCTTCATCACAAATTCCCATAAAAGAGCAATGAACACATTTCCTATAGAAATAAGATGTTGGAAAATTCTTTCTTTCGTATGCATGAATTAATTTCGCAAATGATTTCTTTAATGCTGTTTGACTTGCAGGTTTACATTTTTCAACATAGCAATAATTTGAATCAGGGTAAAACCATCCCCAATGTGTAATATTATTATGTTCAAATTCATCTGATTCTTCCATTAATAATTTGTAATAAGACATTTCAGCCCTCATACCGGATAACTTTGAATCCTTCCAAATACCTGTTTTTAATTCCATTGGTATTACATAATCATCCTCAATAAATACTCTATCAATAATACCTTGAAGGTGAACAGTATAATCTCTTTGTAGTGGAAACTTTGGGTTTATGTTTGCTTCAACTACCCATTGTGCATTAAGTATTATTTCATTTGATTCTGGCATAAATACTTCTGGTTTAGTTATATATCTATCAGTTTCAAACGCAATAATTGAATCATAAGTATCTGTATAATCATCAATCGGAAACATACTTGTAAAATATTCTTCAACCTTTTCATGATTTTCGCCTTCAATTTGAGATACATCTACATTATCAAAGAAACTTTCATATGCATTATGAACAATAGTTCCTTTAAGCATAGCCTCGCTAGTATCTTGTGGCCTTCTATCTAAATAAGAAAACTCATATTGTTTATTACACCACTTAAAAGTGCCTAAAGATGATTTAGTTATCTTTAATAGTGGTTTATCTTCATCCCAATCAGCATTCCATTGATAGGTAAAGTCTGCTGTCATATCTGCTTCCGGTCTTGTCCATTCTGTCATTCGCTCACTTCCTCTTCTAATTGTATCATTAATTTCCTAGACGCTAATCCATAGGTTATATCTAACCCACAATTATATTTAGCGTGTAACATTTGCCCAATATTAAATACTGTTTCGGCCCAATCATCAGGATAATCTATCGGTATTCCACTATCTGATGATAATTGTATCATTACTGTTGTATATTTCATTTTAATCTCTCCATGTATTTTATTAATTTATCTAATTCTGTTGTCATATATATTGAACTATTTTTTAATCGTTGTAGTTCTGATATGACATATGCTTTTTTCTTTTTATCTATGTGTGGTTTTTTCTTCCAAAACATTTTACCACCAATCATCCAACATTTTTTGGTTATTATCTTGACGACATTCATTAATATCCCAACTCATTGCATCAAATATTGGTTTTGCTTTTCTTATTACTGCATCAGCATAGAACGCATAATCGGGAGTATATTTTTTTAATTCATTTATTTCTTTAACTGATGCATAATTTAATGGTTTTTCTTTTCCAAATGGTGTAAAAAATTTTCTACCTTCTGGTAAACATTTCATGAAAATATATGAATCCTCAATAGGGGTATTATTTTGATTGTATTCTAATAAACCCATTAAACCACTTCCTATTGATATTCTTTTTCCCTCTAATGTTGTAAACATAGTATCAAACATAGTATATCCACATTTAACACATAAGGGAGAAGCACCACTACTCATACTGTCATGGTCTTTCCATATTGTTATTAAATCTGATAGTTGATAATGTTTGCCGCATTTATGTTTTACTTTTAACCTTTCTTCTTTT
>Ga0114933_10000832_pt1 | contig 36162 bp, 30 predicted proteins | sample 4SBtaG_FD_89691 | JGI IMG/M metagenome (GOLD analysis project Ga0114933, IMG submission 89691) | Deep subsurface microbial communities from Kolumbo volcano to uncover new lineages of life (NeLLi) - 4SBTROV12_W25 metaG | ecosystem: Environmental > Aquatic > Marine > Volcanic | place: Kolumbo... | reverse complement strand
GTGTGGATTCGTGGGCGAGGCGGGACGAGGGAGCGGGCCGGGGCCCGTGACCGAGGAGCAACGACGCTCCACGGAGTCGCAATCCGCCGGGGCGACCTGAGGTAAGCGGTTCACCTCTCTAGCACCCCTCTCGACGAATCAGAGATTCGTCGCCGGGGGCCCCGCGGTACCTCCACGAGACTCCGCTTCACTCCGTTCCGCTGCGCGCGCTCGGGGCGCTTGCGTTCCGCGCGAGCCGTGCCCAGAGTTGGGCGGCTTCCCGCCTCACTCGCTCGAGGCGGCGGAAGGAACGAGATGTCTGAAGGCAAGGTGGAGGTCCCTCTCCCCGCCGTCCCCCGCGTCCCCCGCACATGGCGGGTGCGTGAACCGAAGATCGACGTGCCCGCGCTCGCCGCGGCGCTCGGCACCTCCGAAGTCCTGGCGTCGCTGCTGGCGGCCCGCGGCGTGGACGAGCCCGAGGCAGGGCGGGAGTGGCTCGAAGGCAGCCTCAAGGACCTCCCGGACCCCCGGGACCTCATCGACATGGACGCGGCCGTGGACCGACTCCTCCGGGCCGTCCGTGACCAGGAGCTGATCTGCATCCACGGCGACTACGACGTCGACGGCTGCACGTCGACCGTCGTGCTCGTGAACTTCCTGGAGTCCATCGGCGCGAACGTCACCTGGTACGCGCCGCACCGCCTCCGGGACGGGTACGGCGTGCAGGTCCACACGATGGAGCGGCTCGCGACCGAGGGGGTCAAGGTCGTGGTGACGTGCGACAACGGCGTGTCCGCTCACGAGCCCATCGCCGTCGGCAACCGGCTCGGCATCGACACGGTCGTCGTGGACCACCACAAGCTGCCCCCCGAGCTGCCCGAAGCGGCCGCGATCCTCAACCCGAAGCGGGACGGGGAGGGGAACCCCCACGAGCAGCTCGCCGCCGTGGGCGTCGCCTTCATGCTCGCCATCGCGATGCGGTCGCGGCTCCGCGACCAAGGCGCCTTCAAGGACCGGCCCGAGCCCGATCTTCGCCCCTACCTGGACGTGGTCGCCCTGGGCACGGTGGCCGACCTCGCGCCCCTGCGCGGCGTGAACCGGATCCTCGTCTCCGCCGGCCTGCGCCGCATGCAGCGGCGGGAGCGACCGGGCATGCGCACGCTGCTCAAGGTGTCGGGCGTGAACCCCGACGAGCCGATCCGCGCCTCCCACCTCGGGTTCCGCCTCGGCCCGCGCATCAACGCGGCGGGGCGCATCGACGAGTCGGCCCGGGCCGTCCGGCTCCTCCTCAGCCCCGACGACGACGCCGCGCTCCCCGAAGCCACCGAGCTGGACGCGTTCAACCGCAAACGCCAGGAGATGGAGCGGGAGACGATGGCGGACGTCCTCCGCGCCGCCGCCGAGGCGGGGGACTTCGCGAAGAGGCGGGGCCTCGTGCTGTGGAGCGAGGCGTGGCACCCCGGCGTCGTGGGGATCGTCGCCTCTCGGGTCGTCCATCACTTCCACCGACCGGCCCTGGTGCTCGCGGTGAAGCCCGACCAGGGCGTGGCCACCGGGTCGGGTCGCGCGATCGCGGGCGTCGACCTGTTCGCCGAGCTGCGCGGCTGCGCACACCTCCTGGAGCGCTTCGGGGGCCACCGCGCGGCGGCCGGCATGACCGTCTCCATCGACAACCTCGAGGCCCTGCGGACCTACTTCTCGGAGGAGGCTTTCGGGGACGTCGAGGAGGACGCGTGGACGCCCCGGCTGTCGATCGACCGCACCATCGCCCTCGAGGAGGTCAACTGGGAGCTCTTCGACGAGCTCTCCCGCCTGCGGCCGTTCGGCCTGGGGAACCCCGAGCCGGTCTTCACGGCGACGGGGCTGGAGGCGTTCGGAGTGAAGACCCTCAAGAAGGGCGGGATCCGCATGGTCCTCAGGGGCCCGGCGAGCAACGGGATCCCCGCCGTGGGCTTCGGGATGGGGCTCCTGCCCGAAGACCTGGAGGGTCCTCTGGAGGCCGTGTTCACCATTCAGGAGAACGTCTGGCAGGGCCGATCGAAGCTCGAGCTTCGCCTCAGGGATGTCCGGCGAGAAGCGAAAAAGACCGGCGATTTCAACGAGTTGACTTGACCCCCCTCGAACGCTGAGGCTACCCTATTTCCAGGTAGGGAAGCTCTGACGGCAACGGGGAGAGGGTGGTCCGGTGACGAAGTCGCAACTCATCGATGCCGTCGCTCAGCGCGGGGGACTCACGCGCAAGCGCGCGGAGCAGGTCGTCAACACGATCTTCCAGTCGATGCAGGACGCGTTGATCCGAGGGGATCGCATCGAGATCCGCGGCTTCGGGTCGTTCAAGACCAAGCACTACCCCGCGTACACCGGCCGCAACCCCCGGACCGGCGAGCCGATCCCCGTCGCCGCCAAGGTCCTGCCCGTCTTCAAGGTGGGCCGCCAGCTCCGCGAGCGCCTCGACGAAGACGGCTGAGGCGACCTCGAGAGCCCCGTTCCCCCGCGAAGAGGGACGAAGTACTTCCATCCCGCAAGTAATTCAGCGACACTCGGGCTGCGGCGAGGCTCGTCTTCGCCGTGAGGGATCAGGTCAGGGACCCACGCACCCGCCGTTACATGCTGCATTCCCCCGGGAGACCCTCCGTTGATCCAGCGCCTGCCTTCCCATGAGCGGAAGACGTACGTTCTCGACTCCAACATCTTCCTGCACGACCCGGCTGCGCTCTTCGCCTTCGAAGAGCACGAGGTCGTCGTACCGATCACGGTGGTCGAGGAGATCGATCGATTCAAGAAGGACCAGAACGAGAACGGCCGCAACGCGCGGCAGTTCTCTCGGTACCTGGACAAGCTGAGCGAGCGGGCCGACCTCGCCGAGGGGGTCGAGCTCGACAGCGGGGGGCTGCTGCGCATCGACCTCGTGGAGAAGGTCGCGCCCGAGTGGACCTGGGCGTCCGACAGCCAGGTCGCGGACAACCTCATCCTGTCCGTCGCGCACAAGCTGCACCAGGAGGCCCGGGTCGCGGGCCGCGTGGTCATGGTCAGCAAGGACACGAACGTCCGCATCAAGGCCAACGCGCTCGGCATCCGCTCCGAGGACTACGAGCACGGCAAGGTCAAGACGGACGAGCTGTACACCGGCCAGAGCGAGCTGACCGTCGCGGGCGAGGTCATCGACGATCTGTTCCGCGCGGGGGAGGCCACGGTGCCCGACCTGGTCTCCGAGGAGGGGGACAAGGACGCCGAGCACGTCGTGAACGAGTGCTTCGTCCTGCGCAACGCCGAGCGACCGAACCAGACCGCGCTGGGGCGTCTCCACGAAGACGGCAAGGTCCACATGGTCCGCCGCGTGAAGGAGGGTGTCTGGGGCATCTTCCCGCGCAACAAGGAGCAGTTCTTCGCGCTGGACCTGCTGCTCGACGACGACATCAAGCTCGTCACGCTGGTCGGCAAGGCGGGCACGGGCAAGACGCTGCTCGCCATCGCCGCGGGGCTCGCCAAGTCCGCCGACGAGCGGGTGTACGACCGCCTCCTCGTGAGCCGCCCGATCTTCCCCCTGGGACGCGACATCGGGTTCCTGCCCGGGGACATCGAGGACAAGCTCAACCCCTGGATGAAGCCGGTGTACGACAACGTGGAGTTCATCCTCCACTCGCGGTCGACCGTGCGCGGCAAGCAGCGCGCCTACCAGGAGCTGATCAACCAGGGGCTCCTCGAGATCGAGCCGCTGACCTACATCCGCGGTCGGTCGATCCCGCACCAGTACCTGGTCGTCGACGAGGCGCAGAACCTCACCCCGCACGAGATCAAGACGATCATCACGCGCGCCGGCGAGGGCACGAAGATCGTCCTCACGGGCGACCCCTACCAGATCGACAACCCGTACGTGGACGCCACCAGCAACGGCCTCGTGTACCTCGTGGAGCGGTTCCGCAACTCCCGCATCGCCGGGCACGTGACCCTCTCGAAGGGTGAGCGCTCGCAGCTCGCGGAGCTCGCCGCCGAGCTCCTCTGATGAAGAAGCGCGGGCGCGGCCGGGACGACCGCAGGGACGGGCGAGATCCCCGCAAGCGCCCGTCCTTCCCGGACCAGCTCGAGGGCCGCAACCTCGTCTTGGCGTCCCTGCAGATGTCCGGGCGGGTGCGACACATCTGGATCGATTCGCGGGCCAAGCCGGACGCCAAGATCGACGCCATCCGAGCGGCCGCGTCCCGCGCCGGCGCGGTCGTCACCCTGGTGGCCCGGGACGACCTCGACCGGGTGGCCCAGGCGCACGTACACAACGGGGTCATCGGGTTCGCCGAGCCCCTCCCGGCCCACACCCTCAAGGGCGTCCTGCAGGCCGCGCGCGCGGACGGTCGAGACCCGTTCGTCCTGCTCCTCAACGAGGTCCAGTACGAGCAGAACCTCGGCGCGATCCTGCGCTCGGCGGCCTACTCCGGAGTGGACTGCGTCGTGACGCCGACGCGCCGAGGCGCGTCGGTCTCGCCCACCGTGCAGCGCGTCGCCATGGGGGGCGCCGAGGAGGTCCCGGTGGTGCGCCAAGGCCTGATGGCGGCCCTCGCCCTCCTGCGTCGCGACGGGGTCCGCGTCGTGGGCGCCGAGGCGGACGGGGAGGCGCTCTACTCGGAGGTCGACTTCCGCGGCGCGATCGCGCTGGTCCTCGGGGGCGAAGACCGCGGGCTGGGCCCGAAGATCCGCGAGCGCTGCGACGCCGTCGTGCGCATCCCGCGTCCCCGCTCGGGGATCGTGTCCAGCCTGAACGTGAGCGTGGCCGCGGGGCTCCTGTTGTTCGAGCGCGTGCGCGCCCAGGGCTCCTGAGGTCAGGACGGGCCGGGGGTCACCCTCGGGATCTCGGCCACCGGCGGGTACGACGTCGCCCGCACGAACGAGGCCACGTCGTCCCTCTGCTCCCAGAGCGCGAGCACGTCCTCGGCGGGCGACCGTCCCCGAGCCGCCCGCTCCTGGAGCGGCGCCAGGTACGCGACCTCGCCCGGCCCCCGGGCCCCCTGGCGGCACAGCCCGGACTCGGCGGCTTCGAGCAGCAGCGCCACCCAGCTCCGCAGTCGGCGACCGCCCCAGCGACCGCTCAGCCCCGCGGTGATCGCCAGCTCCAGCAGCGCGTCGCGATCTCCCGCGGCCTCGAGCGCGTGCCCGATGCCGGCCGCCGCCTCGAGCGCCTGGTCGTCGTAGAGGAGCCCCTTCCAGAAGGCCCCGAGCCCCAGGACGTCGGCCAGGGACCCGTTGTCCGCGCCCCGGATCTCGAGGAAGCCCTTGAGCCGCACGTCGGGGAAGACGGACGTCAGGTGCAGGTCGAAGTCGTCCATGGAGGGCCGACGGCCGTCGATCCCGTGCTCGAGCCAGTGAGCGAAGGAGCGGCCTCGGGCGGGGAACCAGCGATCGTCGCGCCGCAGGAACATCATGGGGACGTCGAGCGCCCAGTCGAGGTAGGCCCCGAAGGAGAAGTCCTTCACGAGCCACGCCGGCAGCCGCGTGCGGGCGGGATCGGTCTGGAGCCACGCCCGCGCCCGACGACTGAGGTCGCCCGTGGGGGCGCCGCCCGCGAGGGGGGAGTTGGCGGTGAGGGCGGTCACCAGCGGAGAGAGCGCGTGGGTGACGTACAGCTTCCGGCCGCAGTCCTCCTCGGAAGCGAAGTCCACGGCGTACTGGGCCGACGTGGTGCCCTTCATCATCGAGTGCGCGAGCTCTCCCGTCCGCTGGAGGTACCGCTGCATCACCGCGTAGCGCCCCTTGGGGACGAAGGGGATGTCGGCGACCGGCTGGACCGGGGTGAAGCCGGTGCGGAGCAGGTGCGCGGTCGGCCCGAGGGCGCGCTGCAGCTCGTGCAGGTGCGTGCGGAGATCCGTCTCCAGCTCGGCGATCGAGCGCCGGGGGGGCGTCGCGATCTCGATCTGGGCGCCGGGCTCGAGGGTCACGTGCGACCCCGCCCGGTCGAGGCCCACCACGTAGGGACCCTCGCGATGAGGGGCCCAGTCGCCGCCTCGCGCCAGCGCGCGGAGGGCGTCCTGCACCCCGCCCGGCTCGGAGAAGGTCACGCGCCGCCCGTCGTCCCGGACCGCCTCCTTCTCCCACTCCATGCCCATCGCCCAGCGCTCCGCGGGCGTGAGCGCCCCCGTGAACACCGTCAGCATCTCTTCGCGCGTCGGAGGGGCGGACATGGCTGCCTTGTAGCCGCGAGGATCGCCGGAGTCCACCCGGCTCGGGGCCGATGGGGCAGGGCCCTGCGAGCGTGCGGCCGATCGCTGGTAGGATTCGCGCCGAAGACCGTCGGAGGCAGAAGGTGGCCAAGAGAACGCTCATCGTGAGCCCGGACCCGGGCCTCGTACAGCAGACGCGCGGAGTGCTCGAGGCGCGCGGCGTCGACGTCAAGAGCGTCGCCGGCTCGGAGGCCGCCCGGGACGTGGCCCGGGAGGGTCCGCTCGACCTCGTGATCGCCGAAGTCGACCTCCCCGGCGGCAGCGGCTACGAGCTCTGTCGGCTCCTCAAGGCGTCCGCCGACCCCCCGAAGGTCATGCTGCTCTTCACGGCGGGGGAGGGGTCCGCCGAGCGCAACGCCGCCGAGTGCGGCGCGGACGCGGCCGTGCGTCGCCCGTTCCTCACCAGCCAGTTCCTGGAGCAGCTGGTGCCCATGGTCGGGCCCGCGTTCTTCGGCATCCAGTCGGTGTCGGTGGACTCGGTCGACAGCATCGACCCCGAGGACCGCAACCCCGGGTCGATCATCGATCCGGGCACGGGCATCTTCAGCGACGGGGTCTCCGTGCTCGACAGCGGCGACTACAACGCCCTCGCCACGGGGGACGTGGAGGCCCTGAACGGCCCCCAGACCCAGGAGCTCCCCCCCCTGAACATCGAGCCGTTCGACGAGGAGAACCCGGTGTCCGTGCCCGTCAGCGCCTCGGCGACGGCCCACGCCATGCCCGTGGTCTCCCAGTCCACCCGGAGCGTCGACATCGAGATCGAAGACGAGGACGACTCGTACGTCTCCCAGGAGGTGGACGCGGCCGACCAGTCCGACGACGACGACGTGCCGGATCCCTTCTCCACCAGCCGCGTGAGCTCGCTGGGACGCGCCACCGGAGAAGCCGCGGCGGTGGCGGTCGACGCCGACCCGAGCGTCAAGGAGGCCGCGCGCGTCCGGCGCGCCGTCGACTCGCACCTGGACGAGCTCCTCGAGCCCGGCGGCCGCTTGGCGACGCTGCTGGAGGACACCGTGAGCCGCGCCGTCTCGGACGCCCTCGCCCAGGCCATCCCCGCCGCCACGGAGGCGGCGGCCCGCCTCCTCGGTAAGGTCGACGACGACTGAACCCCCGTGCTTCGTTTCGACCCCCCCGACCTGTCGCGCGTCGTCGCGACGGCCCTGGCCGAGGACTCTCCGTCCGGCGACCTCACGTCCGACGCGATCATCGATCGGGACACGTTCGGGGAGGCCCGCCTCCTCGCCCGCGAGGCGATGGTGGTGTGTGGGCTGCATGCCTTCGACCAGGTGCTGGCCGCGGTGGATCCCCGGGTCGAGGTCGAGCTCCTGGTGGGCGACGGGCACCGCTCCCTGGGGGCGGATGAAGAACTCGCGCGGGTCACGGGCCCCCTGCGCGCGATCCTCACGGGCGAGCGCCCGGGCCTGAACCTCGTGCAGCGGCTGAGCGGCATCGCGACGCTCACGCGGCGCCACGTCGACCGCATCGAGGACCTGACCGCGCGCCTCGTCGACACCCGCAAGACGACGCCTGGCCTGCGCGCCGCCGAGAAGTACGCGGTGCGGGTAGGCGGCGGCCACAACCACCGCTTCAGCCTCAGCGATGGGGTGATGATCAAGGACAACCACATCGCGGCGGCGGGGGGCATCGCGGAGGCCGTGAAGCGGGCCAGGGACCGGGTCCATCATCTGCTCCAGGTGCAGGTGGAGGTGGAGTCCCTCGCCCAGGCCGAAGAGGCCGTGGACGCGGGCGCGCGGGTGCTGCTCCTCGACAACTTCGACGTCGATGGCCTGGCGGAGATCGTGACGGCCCTGCGGTCCCGGCCGGAGGCGCTCGTCCTCGAAGCCAGCGGGGGCATTCGCCTGGACACCGTCCGCGCCGTGGCCGAGACGGGCGTGGACGTGATCTCCTGCGGCGGGATCATCCACCAGGCGGTGTGGAAAGACGTCTCGCTCGCCGTGGACACGGAACCGGCGTGACCCTCCGCGCGGAGCTCGCCCGACGGGGGCTGCGACTGCAGGACGAGGACGCCGTGGACTCCACGAACCGCATCGCCGTCGACGCCGCCCGGCAGGGGGTGGAGGAGGGCCTCGTGGTGCGCGCCCGGAGCCAAACCGCGGGTCGCGGCAGGCAAGGCCGGACCTGGAACGCCGCCCCCGGCGACGCCCTCCTCGTGAGCTTCGTGCGCAGGCCCGCCGTGCCCCTCTCCGAGGTCACCCGCCTGACGCTCGCGGCCGGCCTCGCGGTCCGGGACGTGGCGGCGGAGGCGGGCGTGGACGCCTGGATCAAGTGGCCCAACGATGTCTTCGTGGGGCCCAAGAAGCTGGCGGGCATCCTCTGCGAGTGGGCGGGCGACGCCCTCGTCGTGGGCATCGGCGTCAACCTGCGCACCGACCGGCTCCCCCCGGAGGTGCGGGATCACGCCGCCTGCCTCGGCCCGACCGACCCCGACGATCTCCTGCTGCGGCTCGCCGATCGACTGCTCGGCCTGGAGGAGCTCATCGAGGACGGGGGCTGGATCGCCGTGAGGGCCCGCTGCGCGGCGGCGATGTGGCCCATGCTGGGCGCGGACGTCGCGGTGGACGGGGGGCCCGCCGCGGTGGTCGGGCTGGACGAGGACGGCGCGCTCCTCGTGCGCAGGCCCGGAGCCGACACGCCGGAGCGGCTGCTGGCGGGGGACGTACACCTGGGAACGGAGGGGGCGACATGCTGCTCGTGATCGACGTGGGAAACACCAACACGGTCCTCGGGCTCTACGACGAGGCCAGGGCGATCCGGACGTTCCGGATCCGCACCGTGAAGGACCGCACGGTCGACGAGATCGGCATCCTCGTGCACTCCCTGTTCGAGCGGGCGGGCCTGAAGCCGGAGGTGGAGGCGGCCATCGTCTCCTGCGTGGTCCCCGACACCCTCTCGGCGTACCTGGCGATGTGTCGGACCTACTTCGACCTCGGGGCGCTGGTCGTCGGGCCCGGGATCCGCACAGGCATGCCCATCCTCGCGGACAACCCTAGGGAGGTCGGCGCGGACCGCATCGTCAACTCGGTGGCGGCCTACGACCGCGTCCAGGGGCCGTGCGTGGTCGTGGACTTCGGGACCGCCACCACGTTCGACTGCGTGTCGGGCCGCGGGGAGTACCTGGGGGGCGTGATCGCGCCGGGCCTGGTGATCTCCGCCGAGGCGCTCTTCCAGCGGGCGAGCAAGCTGCCGCGCGTGAACATCGAGCGCCCGCGTCGGGTCATCGGACGCAACACCGTCCACTCGATGCAGTCGGGCCTCTTCTATGGGTACGTCGGCCTCGTGGACGGCGTCGTCACGCGCCTCCTCGATGAGTACGCCGAGCGAGCCCCGGACGGCCCCCGACCCCAGGTCATCGCGACCGGCGGGCTCGCAGGCGTGATCGCCGACGGCAGCACCACGATCGACGCCGTCGACGACGATCTCACGCTCACCGGACTCCAACTGTTGTACGCCCTCAACCGCTGACGGGACGCCCCCCGAGCACGCCTTGACCGCGACTGCGCCGACCCGGAGAATGCGCACCCCGCGCGCGCCCGCGAGCGGGAGGTTTGGGAAACACCGCACTCATGAGCAACATCGACATCTCTCGGATTCGCAGCATCGCGCTCGTCGGCCACGGCGGCGCGGGGAAGACCAGCATCGGGGACGCCGTCGCGCGTTTGACCGGGCTGAACAGCCGGCTCGGCAGCGTGCCCGACGGCACGTCCATCCTCGACTTCGAGCCCGAAGAGCAGGCCCGGCGCGGCTCCACCCAGGTGTCCGTCGTCACCTGCGAGTACGACGGCTACCGCGTCCACGTCCTCGACACGCCGGGCGACGGCAACTTCCTCGCCGACTCCCAGGTGTGCCTCCAGGCGGCGGACTCGGCCGTCATCGTCATCTCGGCGGTGGACGGCGTGGAGGCCAGCACGGAGCGGATGAGCACGGCGGCTGCCCGCCTCGGCCTCGCGCGGGCGGTCTTCATCAACAAGCTCGACAACGACCGCGCGGACTGGCGCGGGGTGCTCGATGAGGTGAAGGACGTGCTCGGGGTCTCCCCCGTCCTCCTCCAGCTCCCGATCGGCTCGGGCGACGACTTCAAGGGGGTCGTCGACCTCGTGAACCAGCGCGCCCTCACGTACTCCGGCGACAGCGGCAACCCCTCCTCCGGAGACGTCCCCGCCGACATGGAGGACGAGGTCGCCGAGGCCCTCGAGGCCATGGTCGAGGCCGTCGCGGAGACGGACGACGAGCTGATCGAGAAGTACCTCGAGGAGGGCGAGCTCTCGCAGGAGGAGGTCCGGTCGGGCCTCAACAAGGGGATCCTGTCCGGCGCCCTGGCCCCCGTCCTGCTCGGGTCGGCCACGAAGAACATCGGCGCGGACCAGCTCCTGTGGGTCACCCGCGCCCTGCCGTCGCCCGCCGAACGCGACCCCGTCGCGGCCGTCGCCGAGGCCACGGGGGACGAGATCGAGCTCACCGCCGATCCCATCGCGCCCCTGGCCGCCCTCTGCTTCAAGACGGTGATCGACCCCTTCGCGGGCCAGATCTCGCTGGTCCGCGTGTTCCAGGGCACGGTGTCCGGCGACAGCAACCCATACAACGCCCGCACCGACAAGGCCGAGCGCTTCGGCCAGATCTTCCACCTGTGTGGGAAGAAGCAGACCCCGGTCGACCAGGCGCTGCCTGGAGACATCTTCGGCGTCGCGAAGCTGCGCGACACGGGCACCGGGGACTCGCTCGCCGAGGCCAAGAACGTCGTGCGCATCGAGGCCGTGCAGCCTCCGCCGCCCATGGCCTCCTTCGTGCTCCGGCCCACCAGCCGGGGGGCCGAGGACAAGATCAAGACGGCCATGTCGAAGCTCCTGGCCGAGGACCCGGGCCTGCAGCAGGGCTACGACCCGGTCACCAAGGAGATCGTGCTCTCGGGCATGGGGCAGAACCACATCTCCGTCACCGTCGCGAAGATGAAGCGGAAGTTCGGCATCGAGGTCGCCCTCGACATCCCGACCATCCCGTACCGGGAGACCATCTCGGGCCAGTCGGACGTCACGTACCGACACAAGAAGCAGTCGGGCGGAGCAGGCCAGTTCGGCCAGGTCTCGGTGAAGATCGAGCCCAACACGCGCGGCGCGGGCTTCGAGTTCGTGAGCAAGGTCGTGGGCGGCGTCATCCCCAACACGCTCATCCCGTCGGTGGAGAAGGGCGTCCGGCACCAGCTGGCGAAGGGCATCCTCGCCGGGTTCCCGGTCGTGGACGTGAAGGTCACGCTGTACGACGGCAAGACCCACCCCGTGGACAGCAAGGACATCGCGTTCCAGATCGCCGGACGGCAGGCCGTCAAGAAGGGCGTGATGGAGTCGCGCCCCGTGCTGCTGGAGCCCATCTACGAGATGGAGATCGTGGTCCCGGAGGACAGCGTCGGCGACATCATGGGCGACATGAACAGCCGCCGCGGCCGCATCCTCAACATGGACTCGCGCGGCCGGAACTCGGTGGTCAAGGCCCTGGTGCCCCTCGCCGAGGTCCAGTCCTACGCCCCCGACCTCAACTCCATGACGGGCGGCAAGGGCGTGTACACGATGCAGCTGCACCAGTACAACCCGGTCCCCTCGCACATGCAGAGCAAGCTCGTCGCGGAGATCAACCGCGTCCAGGAGGAGGAGGACTAGCCTCCCGGCGTACCTCGCCGTCCTCCCGGCTGCGTCTCCGGGCCTCGTGCTCTAGCATGAAGGCATGGACGCCAATGAGTATTCGGCCGCCTGCGACCGCCTGAACATCCCCGAGGGCCTGCGCAAGCACGCGGCCCCCGGCGCGCCCTCCCGCGGCAAGCTGGCCGTGGCTCGCGGCATCCTGCCCGCGCCCCCCAAGACGCTGCTGTCGATGCAGTACATCCTGCTGGGCGACCCCGATCCCGAGGTCGCCAAGGAGGCGAGCGCCGCGATCCTGGAGATGCCGGAGGAGCGCATCCTCGGGCTGCTGGACAGCAACACGCACCCCAAGCTGCTCGAGTTCCTCGCCTACAAGCGGACCGACGAGTATCTCATCGAGCAGATCTGCCTGCGGCGGCAGATCAACGACAAGACCATCTGCTTCCTGGCCGAGACCGGCACGCCGCGCGTGACCGAGATCATCTCGAACAACCAGGAGCGCCTGATCATCACGCCCGAGGTGTTCCGGTTCCTCGCGCGCAACCCCAACACCGCGCAGAACGTGATCGACCGCATCACGTCGTTCATGCGGCTGCACGGCCTCAGCTCCGAGGCGACCGAAGCCGAGATCGCCGCCAGCGCGCGAGCGGCCCAGGCGCGCGCGGCGGGCATCGCCGTGCCGTCGGAGGCCGCGGCCGCCGAGGAGGTCGCCGAGCCCGCCCCCGAGCCCGCCCCCGCGCAGGGCACGCCCGTCGACGACGCCCCCCCGACCGAGGCCGCGCCCGAGGGGCTGCCCCCCGCCGTGGCGCTCGGCGACGACGGCCTGCCCGAAGACTTCGTGAGCGGCGAGCCGTACATCCCGCCCGTCCCGGGGTTCGCGTCGACGCCCCCCCCGGGCCTCGTGAACCCCCTGGAGGCCCTGCTCCTCGACTGGGGGATCGAGCCGCTCCCCACCTACGTCGCGCCGCCCCTCGGGTACCAGGACGACACCGCAGGGCGGCCCATCCTGTCCCGGCAGGCGGTGGACGTCGACGCCCTCGACGAGCTCGACCTCACGGGGCTCTCCTCGATCGCGGACAGCGACTTCGCGTTCGGCATGGAGGAGGACGACGACGACTTCGGCGCCATGTTCGTGGAGGACAAGGACAACGTCAGCGAAGAGGAGAAGATCGGGCTCAAGCAGGCCATCGGGAAGATGACCACCGGCCAGAAGATCAAGCTCTCCTACAAGGGCAACAAGGAGGTCCGCGAGATCCTCATCCGCGACCGCAACAAGATCGTCGCGTCGGCGGTGGTGAAGTCGGGTCGGCTGACGGAGAACGAGGTCAAGGCCATCGCCGGCAACCGCGGCGTCGCCGAGGACGTGCTCCGGCTGCTCTCGATGAACCGGGAGTACATGCGCAAGTACCCGGTGAAGGTCGCCATGGCGGGCAACCCGAAGACCCCGATCCCCGTGGCGATGTCGCTGATCAAGCAGCTGCACATCAAGGATCTGAAGAACCTGAGCAGCAACCGCAACGTCAGCTCGGCGGTGTTCGGCGCCGCCATGAAGCTCTACAAGCAGAAGCGCGAGACGCTGAGGTAGCCGGGTTGTCTCGACGAATCTCTGATTCGTCGAGAGGGGTGCATTACCCGAAGGGGAGGGGCGAGTAGGGGATGCCGATGGCCTCCGCGACGGCCTGGTAGGTCAGCTTGCCTCGATACACGTTCACGCCGGGCGCGAGGCCGGGGGTCGCCTTGACCGCCTCTTCGACGCCCAGGTCCGCGAGCCGCAGCGCGAACGGCAGGGTCGCGTTCGTGAGCGCGAAGGTCGACGTGCGCGCCACCGCGCCGGGCATGTTCGCGACGCCGTAGTGGACGATCCCGTCGATCACGTAGGTCGGATCCGCGTGCGTCGTGGCGTGCGTGGTCTCGACGCAGCCGCCCTGGTCCACCGCCACGTCCACGATCACCGAGCCCTCCTTCATGAGGGCCAGCATGTCTCGGGTCACGAGGTGGGGCGCCTTCGCGCCGGGGATGAGGACGCCGCCCACGAGCAGATCGGCGCGACGCAGCGCCTTCTCGATGTTCACGCGGTTGGACATCATGGTCTTCACGCGGCTGCCCCAGATGTCGTCGCAGTACCGCAGCGTGTCCAGGTTGACGTCCAGGATCCACACCTCGGCGCCCAGGCCGATGGCCATCTTCGCCGCGTTGCGCCCGACGATCCCGCCGCCGACGATCACGGCGACGCCGGGCTCGACACCGGGGACGCCGCCCAAGAGGACACCGCGCCCGCCGCGAGGCTTCTCGAGGCACGTCGCCCCCGCCTGCACGGACATGCGGCCCGCCACCTCGGACATGGGCACGAGGAGGGGCAGGCCGCCGCCGCGACCCTCGATGGTCTCGTAGGCGATGCCCACGACGTCCGCCTTCACGAGCTGGTGGGTCAGCTCCGGCGCGGGCGCCAGGTGCAGGTACGTGTAGAGCAGCTGGCCCGGTCGCATCGCCGCGTACTCGTCGAACCCGTCGTTCCGCACGGGCTCCTTGACCTTGATGATCATCTCCCCGCTCGCCCAGACGGCGGCCGCATCCGGGACGATCTCCGCGCCCTGTCGGACGTACTCTTCGTCCGTGAGGCCGGCGCCGAGGCCCGCACCCTCCTGGACGAGGACTCGGTGACCGCGCGAGGTGAGCGCCTTGACCCCCGAGGGGACGAGGCCGACGCGGTATTCCTGGGGCTTGATCTCCGTGGGGACGCCGACGATCATGCTTCGCTCCTGTGGGCGCGCAGCCCGGGGGTGTTGGAGGCCGATGAAGTCCGCGGAATATAGACACAGGCACGAGCCGCTGAAAGAGCACGGGGGAGGTGTTTCTTCGCGGCTCCTCCGAGTCCTCCCCCTCCTCGCCGCCGCGAGCCTGCTCGGCCCGCCCCCGGCGCACGCCCAGGAGACCGACGCCGACGCCGAAGTCCGGCTGCTGGACCTGGTGCGCGCGGTCGCCACCGAGCGCCGCGGGATCCTCCTTCAGGCCGACCCGCGCCTCGAGGCCGTCGCCGACGGGATCGCCGAAGACGCGGTCCGCGGGTGGGCGGATCGCGCGAGCGCCCGCACCCGCCTGTGGGGCGCCGGCCTCCGGGACTTCGAGTACGCCCCGATCACCCTCGTCTCGTCCGCCGCCCCCCCGAACGCGGCCCTGAAGCCCGTGCTCGCGGATCCGTCGGTGGACTGGAGCCGCTTCAACTCCGCCGCCGTGGGCATGCACCGAGAAGGCGACCGACTCGGGATCGCCGTCCTGCTCACCCGGCGGGCGGTCTCCTTCACCGAAGCCGAGTTCGAGGGCGACGAGGTCCTCGCGCTCCCTCAGGGCTACTTCTCGCCGCGCCTCTACGTCACGGAGCCGACGGGCTTGGTGTCCACGCGGGTCCCCCGAGAGCTGGAAGACGACCGCCGCTACGTGGTGAGCACCGCGCCCGGGATGCTCGACGGCGCGTGGCTGTTCGAGCTGATCGCCGAGGGGCCGAAGGGCATCGAGGTGTTGGCGCTCTGGCCGACCCAGCGGGCGCCCGCCGTGAGCGTCCAGCTGAACCGCGAGGGGGGCAAGCGGGAGGCGGGCGACGTCCTCACGATCGGCGACACCGCCCAGGTGGACGGGGGAGGGCGCCCGCCCATCCGCGAGGAGGGCACCACCGGCGGCACCCCGTCGGACAGCGCCGCGTGGGTGGCAGGCGCCGGAGCCGGCCCCGATCGAGCCCCTCGCCCGGAGGACGTGCGCGCAGCGGAGGACCAGCTCTGGGAGATGATCCAGTCGTCCCGCCGGACCCGCGGCATCCCCCGGCTCGTCCGCGACCCCGCCATCACGCGCGCGGCGCGGACCCACGCCGGCGACATCGGCCGCGGCGAGCGATTCGGCCACGTCACGTCGTCCGGCACGGCCATGCAGCGCCTGCACGCCGAGGGGCTGATCGCGGTGCGCGCCTCGGAGAACGTCGCGATCGTCGGAGACGTGGCGGCGGCACACGCCGCGTTCATGGCGAGCCCCTCCCACCGCGCCGCCCTCCTGGACCCCGAGCTGGAGCACGCGGGCGTGGGCGTGGTCGTGCGACGGGACGCGCTGGGCCGCTGGTCCGTGTCGGTCTCCGAGGTGTTCGCCATCCTCATGGACGAGGCCGATCCCGCGGCCTGGGAGGCGGCTGTCTTCTCTTCGCTCGAACGCAAGCGGGCCGAGCTGGGGCTCCGAAAGCTCGTGCGGCGGAGCAAGCTCGACCAGCTCGCGAGGCAGGCCTGCGAAGACCTCGTGGCCTCGGGCCGGTTCGCCCTGGATCCCGACGACCGCAAGGCCATGGCCGAGACGGTCCGGTATCACTTCCACACCGCCCGACGCGTGGGCGTCGACCTCGTCGTGGGCGCGGACGTGACCGCCGTCGCGCGCCTGTCCCACGCGATCGAGGACGATCTCGTCGAGGTCGGGGTGGGCGTGGTGCGGGCGTCGAAGGCCCTCGGCGAGCACCCCGCAGGCAGCCTCGTCGTCACGCTGTTGTTCGTACAACGCTGAGCGACCGGTCGACTCCCCGCACGTCAGGGTTGCGCCCGGCCGCGGCGCGCCCGAGGGTGCTCTAGGTACACTGCGCCCCCACCCATGGAGGATCCGATCCCCACCCCCGCCGAGTCCCTGCCCGAGACCTCCGAGGTCGCACCGCCCGAATCCCAGGTCCCCGAGTCCGACGCCGTTCGGATCGTCGTGGACGACCTGCATCGGATGCGCGAGCTGTGCGGGGAGCGGCGGCGCAACCTGAAGGCGATCGAGCGTCAGCTCGACGTGAAGGTGGCGTCACGCGGCAACACCCTCTGGATTCAAGGCCCGCCCGCGCAGCAGGCCCTGGCGGAGGCGCTCGTGTTTGCGCTGATCGCGCTCAGCGAGGCGGGCTGCACCCTCACCCGCGAGGAGGTCCATCGCGCGGCCTCCCTGTACGCGCGGGGGGAGAAGACGGACCTCAAGGCGCTCTTCCAGGACACGATCCTGGTCACCGCGCGGAGGCGGGCGATCACCCCTCGGTCGCCCAACCAGAAGCTGTACGTCGACGCCATCCGCAGCCACGACGTCGTGTTCGGGATCGGGCCCGCGGGCACCGGCAAGACCTACCTCGCCGTCGCCATGGCCGTGGCGGCCCTGAACGCGGGCGAAGTGCGCCGCATCATCCTCTGCCGACCGGCGGTCGAAGCAGGCGAGAAGCTCGGCTTCCTGCCTGGGGATTTGGCCGAAAAGGTGAACCCTTACTTGAGGCCGCTCTACGACGCCCTCCACGACATGTTGGCCCCCGGCAAGTGCGGGCGCCTGATGGAGCAGGGGACGATCGAGATCGCGCCCCTGGCGTTCATGCGGGGCCGCACCCTCGACAAGGCGTTCATCATCCTGGACGAGGCCCAGAACACGACGCCCGAGCAGATGAAGATGTTCCTCACCCGGCTGGGCAACGGCAGCCGCGCCGTGGTCACGGGCGACGTGACCCAGGTGGACCTCCCGGGGAGCCAGGCGTCGGGCCTGAAGACGGTGCGACGCATCCTCGGCCGGGTCCACGAGATCCCGTTCGTGCAGCTCACCCACTCGGACGTGCTGCGGCACCCGCTCGTGCAGCGGATCGTGGAGGCGTACGAGCAACACTCCGCCGAGGCCGACGCCAAGCGCGATCGACCCCGCGTGCGGCCCGTGGAAAATGGCGGATAAGACCGGCGTCACGCAGCGGCTCCGGGCCCGGCGCAGCGAGGAGCTGCAGGGTCGGATCGACCGCGTGGGCTCCCGTCGCCCGACGGTGAACCGCCTGCTCCTGGGGATCACCCTCGGCGTCCTGCTGGGCGCGATGATGGTCGACTGGACGCCCCGCGCGGGCACGGCGGGCCTCGATGAAGGGGACATCGCCCCCACCGACATCCGGGCCCACCGTGCCTTCGACGTGGAGGATCAGAAGCTCACGATCGAGCGCCGCAAGACGGCCCGGGACGGGGTCTCGCCCGTGTTCGAGCACGACGTCCTCCTCGGGGCGGACGTGCAGCGCCGCATCGACCGGGCGTTCGTGGAGATGCGCGCGTTCCTCGAAGCCCAGGCCGCCGCGGCGGTGGACGACGGGGAAGGGGACGCCACCGACGGCGGGGCGGCCGACCCCGGCGACGGAGCCGAACCCGAGGCCGTCGAGTCCGGTCCCGTCATCGATCCGGCCGTCATGATGCGCAGGCTCGACGAGTTCGAGAACACGCTCGGCTTGGAGCTGGACGACACCGACACCGCCAACCTGCGCTCGGTGGGCTTCTCCGAGGCGGTCCAGCGCGACATCAAGGAGCTGGTGCGCGTCGCCATGAGCGGCCTGGTGGTCTACGACGCCGACGACCTGCCGCGCTCGGGGAGCATCGTCATCTCCCGGCTCGAGGGCAGCCACCGCACCGAGTACCCCTTGGACGATCTGACGGACGTCCTCGACCTCCCCACGGCCCGGGACGGCATCTCGCGCACGGCAGCCGAAGACTTCGCGGACCGCCCCGCGCACATCCTCATCACCGTGATCCGCTTCGCGCGGGAGCTCACGCAGCCGAACCTGCGCTTCAACGCGAGCACCACAGAGGTCGAGCGGGACCTCGCGTCCGCCGCGGTCCAGCCGGTCACGACGCACTACAAGCGGGAGCAGGTCATCCACCGGGCGGGCGAGCCCATCACGCCCGGCGCGCTCCGGGTGATCCAGGCGATGAACGCCGGAGCGTCGTCGTACCACCCGCTGGTGCATCTCTTCGCCGTCGCCCTCCTGCTCACGATCCTCCTGTCGTCCGTCGAGCGATTCGCGCTGCGGTACGTGCACGCCTTCAGTCGGCGGTTCACCGACCTCCTGGCCATGGCCGTCCTGCTGCTGCTCATCGGCGCGGTCGCGGCCCTCCTGCACGGGCTCGGGACCGCGCTCGCGTCGGTCGTGCCGCGCATCCCCACGGACGCATACAGCCTCTTCGTCCCCGTGGCGGCGGGCGCGATCATGGTGCGCACGCTCATGAACGCCGTGACGGCGACGGTCTGGTCGATCGTCGCCTCGGTGGTCGCGGCCGCGATGTGCGACGGCAACCTGTACCTCGGCCTCTACTTCCTCGTGTCGTCCCTCGCCGCGGCGGGCGGCCTCGGCGCCGCCCAGGAGCGCTACCGGCTGATCCGCGCGGGCGCCGTCGCGGGGCTGACCAACGTGCTCGTGGTCGTCGCGATCGACCTCAACACCGGCTTCGGCCTCCAAGGCGCCGCGTGGATGGCGGGCAACTGGGTCACGGACGGCCTGTTCCACGTCCTCTTCGCGCTCGCGGGCGGGCTCTTCGCGGGGGTCCTGGCCGTCGGCCTCGTGCCCGTGTTCGAGGCGCTGGGGTTCCTCACCCAGAGCAAGCTCCTTGAGCTGAGCAACCTCAACCACCCGCTCCTGCGCGAGATGATCGTGAAGGCGCCCGGCACCTACCACCACTCGATGATGGTCGGGTCCCTGGCCGAGGCCGCCGCCAAGGCCATCGGCGCCGACGGGCTCCTGATCCGGGTCGGTGCCTACTTCCACGACATCGGCAAGACGCTGAAGCCCCACTACTTCATCGAGAACCAGCGGGACATGGACAACCCCCACGATCGGCTGGCCGCGTCGATGTCGGGGCTCGTCATCACGAACCACGTCAAGGAGGGGATCGAGCTGGGGCGAAGGCACGGGCTGCCGGAGCCGATCATCGCCATGATCCCCCAGCACCACGGCACCTCGATGGTGCGCTTCTTCTACAACAAGGCGGTGCAGACGGCGGACCCCGAGAAGGGCGAGGTCGACGACAAGGACTACCGCTACCCGGGCCCGAAGCCGCAGACGAAGGAGGCCGCGATCATGATGCTCGCGGACGGCGTCGAGGCGGCCACCCGCTCCTTGAAGTCCCACACCGCGGGCACGATCACGGCCCGGGTCCAAGCGATGGTGAACAGCGTCGTCGCCGACGGCCAGCTGGACGAGTGCCCGCTCACGCTGTCGGACCTGCGGGTGGTGAGCGAGACCTTCGTGTCGGTCCTCCTGGGCATCCACCACCACCGGATCGAGTACCCGAAGCCGCCCAGCGCGCCGCCCGCCCGCGGGCGCGGGGTGCCTGCGAAGTCCATCACCCTCGAGCTCCCGAACCTCACGCCCACGCCCGGGACGATCGGCGGCGGGAGCCCCGACAAGACGCCGCCGCCCCCGGAGCAGCTGGCCGACACGGACGCGGAGCACGCCCCCGCGAAGGGCCCGCCCGGCGATGCCTGACACGGGTCACGTCGTGGACGTGGCCGTCGGGGGCAGGGGAGACGACGAAGCCGAGGCCGTGGCCGCGATCGGAGAGCGGCTGCTCGATCACGTGGCGGCGCTGCCCGAGGCTCGCGACCGGGGGGCCCCACTGGAGCTCTCCGTGCTGCTCACCGACGACGCCGGGATCGCGCCCCTCAACCGCGACTACCGGGGCAAGGACGCGCCCACGGACGTCCTGTCGTTCCCCCAGGACGGCGCGCTCCTCGGGGACGTGGTGATCTCGGTGGAGACGGCCGCCCACCGGGTGGACCCGGCGGCCGGCTGGACCCTCGAGGACGAGCTGGTGTTCCTGCTGGTGCACGGCGTCCTGCACCTCCTCGGACACGACCACCACGAGCCGGGCGAGCGGGCGGTCATGGAGGCCGCGGAGCAGGCTCTGTGGACGGCCCTGGGGCGCGTCGGTACCCTCCGCGGATGACGCAGGTTCTGGACGATCTGAAGGCCCAGCTCGCCGCGCTGGACGACCGTGTCTCCAAGCTTCGGAGGCATCTTTGACGTCGACGGCAAGCAAGCCCGTCTGACCGAGCTCGTCGAGCGCACCGAAGACCCGGCGCTCTGGAACGACCCCGACGCAGCCAAGAAGGTCATGCAGGAGAAGTCTCGGCTCGAGCGCGAGGTCGCGAGCTGGACCGACCTGCGCGAGCAGCTGGACGACGCCCTGACCGCCGTCGAGCTGGCCGCCGAGGAGGATGAGCCCGAGCTGGCCGACGAGGCCCGCGGGGCGGCCCCCGGCATCGACAAGGCGCTGGACCGCCTCGAGCTGCGCACGCTCCTCGGCGCCGAAGAGGACGCCGCCTCGGCGATCCTGGAGATCAACGCTGGGGCGGGCGGCACCGACGCCCAGGACTGGGCCGAGATGCTGCTGCGCATGTACGCCCGCTGGGCCGAGTCCCAGGGGTTCAAGGTCAAGATCCTGGACCGGCAGTACGGGGAAGAGGCGGGCATCAAGTCGGCCACGCTGAGCATCGACGGGGAGTACGCGTTCGGCTACCTGCGCAGCGAGATGGGCGTGCACCGCCTCGTCCGCATCTCTCCCTTCGACGCGAACGCCCGGCGGCAGACGGCCTTCAGCGCGGTCACCGCGTTCCCGGACATCGAGCGCGAGGTGGAGGTCGAGATCCTCGACAAGGACCTCCGCGTCGACCGGTTCCGCGCGAGCGGCGCGGGCGGCCAGCACGTCAACACGACCGACTCCGCCGTCCGCATCACGCACCTGCCCACCGGCATCGTCGTGCAGTGCCAGAACGAGCGCAGCCAGCACAAGAACCTCGCGTCGGCGATGAAGGTGCTGAAGGTGAGGCTCTACGACCACTTCGAGGCCGAGGCCAAGGCGGCCGCGGAGGCCAAGGCGGCCCCCAAGCAGAAGATCGAGTGGGGGAGCCAGATCCGCAGCTATGTGTTGGCGCCCTACCGCATGGTCAAGGATCTGCGGACGCAGCACGAGACCGGCAACGTCGACGGCGTGTTGGACGGCGACCTGACGCCGTTCATGGAGGCCTGGTTGAGCAGCCAGGCGGAGGCCGCCGCCGCCGATCGGCAGGGCTGACCGCTAGTCCAGCGAGGTCTCGGGCTCGGTCAGCTCGATCAGCATCCGCTCCAGCGCCTTCGCGAGCTTCTTGTCCTTGAGCAGCGCCTCGGCCACCGGCTCGGCGACGTTGGTCCCCGCGCAGCCGCCCCAGACCTCGGGGTTCACGCACACCCCCACGTCGACCCAGCCGGCCTTCTTGCCCGCCTTCTTGCGGTTCCGCTCGATCGCCTCCGCGACCGCGACGCCCAGGGCTGCCCGACGCTCCCCCGTCCAGGTGCGGATCCCTCGCGCGCGGTTGCGAATGGCCTTGACCATGTCCTCGGCGAGCGGGTCGTCCCGGTCGAGCGCCTTGTTGGCGGCGCTCAAGACACCCCGCGCCTCGGCGGCCCGGGTGTCGATGGCGTCGAGGATCTCAGCGGCCTCCGGGATCGCCGCGGCGAGCTCTTGGGGGGAGACCCACGTGCTCCCTGCGGGGTGCCCGGAGAGGCCGAGCACCTCGGCCTCCTCGTCGTAGGCCGTGACGGTCGTCTTCATCGGCTCCCGAAGCGGGGCGATGGCCTCGGCGAGCACCGGGTCGGCGTCCCAGGCGGCGGCGATGTCGGCCGTCACGTTCTTCCCCGGACAGGTCGGTTCGGCAGCCTCCGTTCGACCCGCGAGCGCGCCGAGGGCGCTGCCTTGGGGCTCACGGCACTCGACGACTTCGCCCTCCACGGCGTCCACCGCCCGCGCCGTGGCCTCCTCGAACGCGCGCTGGAAGGAGTCGCCGAGGGCATACACCTCCCTCTGAAACGACTCGGCCTCGTGATCGAAGCGCGTCGACCGTTCGTCGTGCCGCGCCCCCCAGACGCCGCGCTTGCCCTCGTCCACCGAGCCGGAGGCGAGCGCGAGGGCCAGGTTGAGGTCCGCGAGCGCCCCGTCCGCCTTCACGAGGGCGCCCTCGAGGGGATCGACGGCACCTCCGGAGGCCTTCGCGACCTCCACGAAGACCTTCGAGGCAGCCGGCAGCTTGTCCGGATCGTAGTGGCCCGCGGGCTCGGCCGAAGCGACGGAGGCGGCCAGCAGAAGGGTCGCGGCGAGGGCGGATGCGAGGGTCGGTTGAGCGGCCAAGACGGTCTCCGGATGAGTCGGGGGGACACTACCAGGGACCGGCTCCATGGACGCCGTGGGTCGCGGCCGCGGCAGCCCGAATCGGCCCCCCGCGGAACGTTTGACGGAGGAGGGGTGTTCCCGTAGGGTCCCGACGCCCCGAAACCCTCGTGGGGGCGGCTCCGTCGCCCGATTTCGAGCCCCGCGCCCGCCCTCTTTTCGACCCCCGGTTTCTCATGCTCCTGCGGCTTCTGCTGCTGCTGACTGCGCCGCTCTGGGCACCCTTGGTGTTGCTGTTCGGCTTGGCGCGGATCTGCGGGGACGGCCTGCTCTTCGTCATGGAGAGTTACCGCGGAGGCGCCCCCGAGGTCCCCAGCGGCCTGCGGGGCCTGTTCGACGTCGCGTCCGTGGCGTTGTTCCCGATCGTCATCACGGTGGAGACGTCGGGCTCCTTCCTGATCTTCCTCGGGTCGCTCGCCGCCCGCACCCTGCGCCTCCCCATCGAGGCCGCCTGGGCCCTGTGGCTCCTCGGCATCCCGACGCTGCTGCTGGCCCCGATCTGGTTCCCGCTCGCCATCGTCGGGTGGGTCCTGCGGCGCCTGGTCTGGGAGCGCTTGGTGGGCTCGGTCGCCGAGCGCATCACCTACGGCAAGGCGGAGGGCCGGTCCGGTCGCTTCGAGACGTTCGTCGCCCTCCGGTACATGCGCGGGCGCAAGGCGAAGGCGGGCGTGTCGGTCGTCACGGCGCTCACCATCGCGGGGGTGGCCCTGGGGGTCACGACCCTGGTCGTCGTCCTGTCGGTCATGGCCGGGTTCGAGACGGACCTCCAGGACAAGATCCTGGGGGCCAACTCCCACATCGTGGCGCTCTCCTACGACCACCGGATCGAGGACTGGCAGACCAAGGTGGACCGGGTCCGGGAGATCGACGGGATCACCGGCGTGACGCCCTTCGTCTACACGGAGTTCCTGCTGCGGTCGCCGTACACGGTCACGGGCGCGATCTTCAAGGGCATCGATCCCGAGACGGTGGCGGAGGTCACCGACCTGGCCGAGAACATCGTCCTGGGGCCGAAGGGCCGGGTCGCGTCGGTCGACGAGGCCATGGAGATCCTGCGGTCTCTCGACAACCCCATCGCGCCCGACGACATGTTCCTGGACGGCAAGGAGCCGCCCAAGGAGGGCCTCCCCGGCATCCTCATCGGCAAGGAGATGGCCCACACCCTGCGGGTGACCGTCGGCGACGTCATCCAGGGGTACTCGCCGGTGGGCGAGGTCGGCCCCCTCGGGGGGATGCAGGCGCGCGTCGTGCCCTACGTCGTGGCCGGCACCTTCCACTCGGGCATGTACGAGTACGACACGAAGTTCTCGTACACGAACCTCGGGATCGCGCAGGACTTCCTGCGCATGGACGACGCCGTCACCGGCTTCGAGATCAAGGTCGCCGACATCTACGACGCGCCCCCCATCGCCGCCCGGGTGGGGGCGAAGCTGCAGTACCCGATCTGGACCCGGGATTGGCAGGAGATGAACGCCGCCCTCTTCCAGGCGTTGAAGCTGGAGAAGGTGGTCATGGGGATCATCCTCACGTTCATCGTCGCCGTAGCGGCCCTGAACATCATCTCCACGCTCGTCCTGCTCGTGGTCGAGAAGAGCCGCGAGATCGCGATCATGAAGGCCATGGGGACGGGCCGGAACGCGATCCTCCGGCTGTTCTTGGTGGACGGCCTGATCATCGGCTTCATCGGCACCCTGATCGGCCTCGCCCTGGGTCTGACGCTCTGCGCCGCCCTGGCTCACTGGCAGTTCATCCCCCTGGAGAGCGACGTCTACTACGTCGACCGCCTGCCGGTGGACATCTCGCCGCCGCTCGTCGCCCTCGTGGCGCTCATCGCCGTCGCCATCAGCTTCCTGGCCACCTTGTGGCCCGCGTGGCAGGGCTCGTCCGTGGATCCCGTGGAGGGGCTCCGCGATGACTGACGGCGGCCTCGCGATCCGCCTCGAAGGCGTGTCGAAGTCCTACTTCATGAATGAGCGGGAAATACCTGTTCTGAAAGATATTTCGCTGTCGATGGAAGCCGGCGACTGCGTCTCGATCGTGGGGGCGTCGGGCAGCGGGAAGTCCACGTTCCTGCACCTGCTCGGCCTGCTGGACCGGCCCACGTCGGGCTCGATCTTCTACAACGACAATGAGTTGCTGCTGGAACGTGAATCATTGGTTGAACGTTTCCGGAACCAGAACATCGGGTTCGTCTTCCAGTTCCATCACCTCCTGCCGGAGTTCACGGCGCTCGAGAACGTGATGATGCCCGCGCTGGTGGCCGGCTGGACCGTGCGCGAGGCCCGCGCCGCCGCGAAGGAGCTGCTCGAGCGGGTCGGGCTCTCGGGGCGGGTGGAGCACGCGCCGGGCGAGCTGAGCGGCGGCGAGCAGCAGCGGACCGCGCTCGCTCGGGCCCTGGTCCTGCGTCCGGCCTTGGTGCTCGCGGACGAGCCCACGGGCAACCTCGACCCCACCACGGGGGGCGCGATCCTGGACCTGCTGATGGAGCTGAACCGGGACCTCGGCACGACCTTCCTCATCGCCACCCACAACCTCGATCTCGCAGGCACAATGCCCCGCCGATTCGCCCTAGAGGCCGGAGACCTCCACCCCGCATGACCCTCGCTCGCCCCCGCAGCGTCGCGCTGCTGCTCCTCCTGCTCACCCTCGTCGTGCCCGGCGCGGCGGCGGCGTGGAGCGAGGGCGACGTCATTCGATCGATTCGCGTCGAGGGCAACGAGCGGGTCGAGGTCGAGGCGGTGCTCGACATCATCCGCGTGCGCGAGGGAGATCTCCTGCGGCGCTCCGCGGTCGCGGACGCGATCCGCGACGTGTACCGGCTGCGCTACTTCGACGACATCGTCATCGAGGTGGAGGACGCCCTCGAGGGCGTGAACCTCGTCGTGCGCGTGAAGGAGAAGCCCGCCATTCGGGACATCCGGATCGAGGGCGAGAAGAAGGTCACGATCGAGGACATCAAGGAGGTGATGAACCTCAAGCCCTACGCCATCCTCGACATGGCGAAGGTGCGGTCGAACGCCCAGAAGATCGAGGAGCTGTACCTCGACAAGGGCTTCTTCCTGGCGGAGGTCGACACCCGCATCGTCCGCGGCGCGGGCAACGAGGTGTACGTCCACTTCGACATCGCCGAGGGCCGCAAGGTCCTCGTGAAGAAGATCGAGATCGTCGGCAACGAGAAGATCAACGACCGGCTGATCAAGCAGAACATCGAGACCCGCGAGGCCGGGATCTTCCCCGGGGCGGGCGAAGCGGGCACCTACCGCCGGGAGACGTTGGAGCTCGACGCCGAGCGCATCGCGTTCCTGTACTCCGCCAAGGGCCACATCGACGCCGACGTGAGCCGCCCGCAAGTGGCTCTGAGCCCGGACAAGCGGTGGGTCTACGTGACGATCCACGTGGACGAGGGGCCCGAGTACAAGATCGGCGAGATCGCCATCACCGGCGACCTCATCGGAGACGGCCCGGTGGCCGACCGCGAGGCCGAGCTGCGCAAGCTGGTCGAGAGCGAGGAGGGCGAGGTGTTCAACCGCCTGACCCTCGCCCAGGACGTCGAGCGGCTGGTGGCCCGCTACAGCGAAGACGGATACGCCTTCGCCAACGTGATCCCGCTTCCTCGCCAGGACCGCGACAAGCTGATCGTGGACGTGCGCTTCGACATCCAGAAGGGCAACGTCATCCACCTCGAAGACATCGTCATCACCAACAACCTCGCGACGTGGGACAAGACCATTCGTCGCGAGATCGCGTTGGCCGAGGGCGATCAGTGGAGCGGCAAGGCGATCGAGCGGGCCCGCTCCCGCCTGCAGCGGCTCGGCTACTTCGAAGAGGTCAACATCACGACCCCCCGGGGCGACGCCCCCGACTCGCTCGACATGGCGATCGACGTCGTCGAGAAGCCCACCGGCACGTTCAGCCTCGGGGCGGGCTTCTCCACGGTCGAGTCCTTCGTGTTCACGGCCAACATCAGCCGCGCGAACTTCCTGGGGCTCGGCTACACGCTCGCGTTCAACGCCAACCTGAGCCTCGGCCGCAACCTGCTCCAGAACGGCTTCTTCCGCGGCGAGAACAGTCAGCAGCGCCTCGAGTTCCAGCTGTACGACCCGTACTTCCTCGACAGCCGATGGACGGCCTCGCTGTCGCTCTACCTGCGCAACCAGACCTACGTCCTCACGCAGTTCCGCCGGGGCCTCGACATCGGCTTCGGGCGCTACCTGGACCCGAACAACGACCTCCAGGTCTCGATGCTCTACTCGCTCGAGACGGTGGGCCTGAGCTCGCTGCGTCCCGCCCAGAAGCTGGCCTACGGCGGCAACCTCTACCGCCCGGGGACGAAGTCCTCGCTGACCGCGTCGATCATCTTCGACAAGCGCGACAACCGGATCTCGCCCACGAAGGGGATCTTCGCCACCGCGGCCGTCGAGCTCGCGGGCGGCTGGAAGGCCCGGGGCGAGGAGCGCATCGTGAGCGTGCTCGGCGGCGACTTCCGCTTCGCCCGGCTCCGCGCCAACGTCCGCTTCTTCTGGCCCCTCGGCACCCCGGACACGCTCCCGCCGTCGGCGCAGGTGGTGTTCCGCTACAACTTCAGCTTCGGCTGGATCAAGTCGCTCGACGGCACCGTGGTCCCCTACACCGAGCGCTACCAGGCGGGCGGCCCCTACTCGATCCGCGGGTACGTCCCCCTGTCGCTCGGGCCGAAGATCCGCACGCTGGTCAACTCCGACCCCGTCCACGCCGCGGACGCCCTCCCCGTGGGAGGCACCGCGAGCATCGTCAACAACTTCGAGATCGAGTTCCCGATCGTGCCCCCGGCCGAGGTCCGCGGCGTCGTCTTCTTCGACGCGGGCAACGCGTTCGGCGGTCTGTACGGGAACGAGCCCATGCGGATCGAGAACCTGCGACTCAGCGCCGGCTTCGGCGTGCGGTGGCGGTCCCCCATGGGCCCGCTCCGCTTCGAGTGGGGCTTCCCCATCGGCCGAAAGCCCGGCGAGCAGGGTCAGGTCTTCGAATTCTCCGTCGGATCGTTCTTCTAACGGCACGGATCCGGTCCAAGACATTGGGCCCGCCGCCTGGCGCGGGTCCCCGGAAGGAACACAACATGCGCAAGCTCTTCACCGCCATCACCATCGCCCTCCTCAGCCTTACGCTCGCCGCCCCGGCGTCCGCCCAGGCCCTCAAGATCGCCGTCGTCGACCTGCAGAAGGCCCTCAATGACGTGGAAGAGGGCAAGCGCGCCAAGGCCAACCTCGAGACGCAGATGGAGCAGGCGCGCCTGAAGCTCGAGAAGGAGAAGGCCGAGATCGAGCAGATGCGCGACGAGCTCCAGGCTCAGGCCGTGATGCTCAGCGAGTCCGCCCTCCGGGAGAAGGAGGCGGCCTTCAACGTGCGCGCCGCCGCGTTCCAGCAGGCGATGCTGGAGACGCAGCAGACGATGGCGCTCCTCGAGCAGGAGCTGACCGGCGCGCTGCTCGTGAAGCTCACGGACATGGCCGCCGTCATCGGCAAGGAGAAGGGCTACACGCTGGTCCTCGAGAAGACCGCGGTGCTCTACAACATCGACGGCATGGACATCACCAGCGACGTGGTGACTCGCTACAACGCGAAGTAGCCGAGGCCCGGACGTCGCCGTGGACGCCGCGCAGATCGTCGCGCTCGTCCAGCGCCGGGGGCTCTCCGGGGTCGCGCCGCCCCGCACCGCGGAGCCCACCGAGGTCGCGGTCGTCTGGGACGCGCGCGGCCTGCGCGACGGGTGGGGCAACCCCGGGCTCGTCGTCGCGCCCTCGAGTCTGACCGTCCCTTCCGAGCTGGAGTGTGTCCGCACGCAGGACCCGAGCCGTGCCTTCGTCGCGCTCCTGCGTCACTTTCATCCCGAGCCGACCTTCCCGCCGGGGATCCACCCCAGCGCGGTCGTGGCTGCGTCCGCGTCCGTCGATCCTTCGGCCGCGTTGGGACCGCTCGTGGTCGTCGAAGACGACGCCGTGGTGGGGCCGGACTGCGTGCTCCGCGCCCGGTCGTACGTCGGCCGCGGCGTGCGCATGGGGGCCGGCTGCGTGCTCGAACCCGGAGCCTTGGTCCTGGAGGGCTGCCGGCTCGGGGAGGGGGTGTGGATCGGGCCCGGGTCCGCGATCGGGGGGCGGGGGTTCGGCTACCTCGAGCCGGAGGCCGGCGTCCGCTCGCCCATCCCCCAGGTCGGGCGCGTCGTGCTGGAGGACGGGGTGCACGTGGGGTCCCTGTGCGCCATCGACCGTGCGACCGTGGGCGACACGGTGATCGGGGCCCACGCTCGGCTCGACAACCACGTGGTGGTGGGTCACAACGCGCGCGTCGGCGCCCACGCGGTGCTCGTCTCCCAGGCCGGAGTCTCGGGGTCGGCGGACGTCGGCGAGGGCGCGATCCTGGCCGCCGGCGCGGGGGTGACGGACCACCGCAGGATCGGCGCCGGTGCCATCATCACGGCGCGCGCGTCGGTCTTTCGGGACGTGCCCGAGGGCGCGATCTACAGTGGGTCGCCCGCCCGACCGCGGGACCGCGAGGTGCGCGAGACCGCCGCCTTGCGACGCATCGCCCGGGCCCACCTGACGGCCCGGAAGCGTGACCGAGGAGGCGCGGACGATGGGACCTGACCCGGCCTCCGTCCTCCCGCTGCTGCCCCAGAAGGAGCCCCGCTCGCTGATCGACCGCGTCACCGCGCTGGAGTCCGGCGCGGCCCTCACGGCGACGTATCTCGTACCCGACGACGCCTCCTGGTTCGCGGGCCACTTTCCGGGCGACCCCGTGGTGCCGGGCGTGGTGCAGCTCGACGCGCTCGTCCAGGCCGCCGGGCTCCTCGCCCTCGCCGACGACCCGGCCCTCGCCGACGGCAAGCTGCTGCTCATGGGCCTCGACCGCGTGCGGTTTCGACGTCGGGTTTCCCCGGGAGAGGAGCTGACGCTGCGGGTCTCCCTCGTGTCCCGGCGCGGACCCGTGTGGAAGCTGGACGCGAAGGCCTCGGTGGGCGACGACCCCGCGACCGAGGCGCGCCTCCTCCTCAACATCACCCTCGCCGACGCGCGATGAACGCGCTCGGCGGCGTCGATCCCACGGCCCGGCTGCTCGGCGATGTGTCGCTGTCGTCGGACGCTCGGGTGGGGCCGGGGGCCGTGCTGCAGGGGCCGCTGCACGCCGGTCCGGGGCTCCGGATCGAGGCGCGCGCCCTGGTGGGCGGGCCCGCGCAGCACCGGCTCGGAGACGACGGCCGTCTGGAGATCGGCCGCGACGTGCACATCCACGAGTGCGCGACGGTGCACCGCGGCTCGCCCGCCGACCGCGGCGTCACGCGCCTGGGGGATCGGCTGCTGCTCATGGCCTACGCGCACGTGGGCCACGACGGCACGCTCGACGAGGACGTGACCGTCGCCAACGGCGCGCAGCTCGGCGGCCACGTGCGGATCGGCGCGCGGGTGAACGTGGGGGCGCGGGCCGCCGTCCACCAGTTCGTGACCGTGGGGACCGGGGCGATGATCGCGGCGGGGGCGATGGTCTCGGGCGACGTCCCCCCCTGGACGATGGTGGCGGGGGACCGAGCGCGCATCGTCGGCCCCAACGTCGTGGGCCTGCGCGCTCGGTTCGGGCCGTCGGCGGTCACCGCGTTCCGCCGCGCCCTGCGGCGGGTATGGGCGGGCGGGCGAGCCTCCACGGAGGGGCTCGACGCGGCGGGTCCCGAGTGCATCCGAGACCTGAGGCGGTTCCTGTCGATGGAGCGTCGTCGGCCGATCTGCCCGCGAGGGTGGGCGTGAGCGGGCTCGTCCTCTCGGCGGCGGAGGCCAGCGGCGACGCGCTCGGCGCGGAGGTCCTCAGGGGGCTGGCGGCGGCCGGCCTTCGCCCGCGGGTGCGCGGCATCGCGGGGCCGCGCATGGAGGCCTCGGCGGCGGAGACCGACATCGATCTGCACCCCGCGGGAGACACCCGCGAGTTGGGCGCCGCCGGCCTCGTGGAGCTCGTCCCGGCGCTCCCGCGGATCCTCCGCGCGCGACGGACCCTGGCCGCCCTGCTGCGTGCCCGCTCGGGGCCCGCCCTCCTGATCGACGGACCGGACCTCCACTTGCCGATCGCGAGACGCGCCCCCCGGATCCCGGGCCGCCCCATCGGGCTGCTGGTCGCCCCCCAGTACTGGGCGTGGCGACCTCGACGCGCGGAGACGCTGCACGAGGCGGTGGACTTCGTCCTGTGCCTGTTCCGGCACGAGGTCGCGCACCTCCGCCGGCTCGGGGTGATGGCCCACTGGGTGGGGCACCCGGCCGTCGACCACGCGACTCCCCCGCGGCCTCATCAGGGGGCTGCACCCGACCGCCTCGTGGTCGCCCTGCTGCCCGGATCCCGCTCCGCCGAGGTGGCGCGCACGCTCCGTCCCGCGCTGGCGGGTCTGAGCTCCACCCTGGGGGACCGGCCGCGCGACGTCGTCGTGCCCTGGCGACTTCGGGGCCGCCCGCCGGAGATCCCCGGGGTGACGTTCACCACGTCGGGAGGCCGCGACGTCCTCCGGAGCGCGCACGTGGCGGTGGTCGCGGGGGGCACGGCCACGCTCGAGGCCGCCCTGCTGGGCGTACCGACCGTCGTGATGGCGAGGACCCACCCGGTCACGGCCGCGGTGGCGCGCCGCGCGCTGCAGGTCCCGTGGGTGGGGCTCCCCAACCTGGTGCTCGAGCGGGCTGCGCTGGCGGAGGTCGTCCAGGACCTCGGGCGGGCGCGCTGGGCCGCGCCGCTGCGGGACGCGATCTCGGACGCCGATCGAGGCGCGCCGGGGGCTCGGGCCGTCCGCGACGAGCTCCGGTCCCGACTCGGGCCGCCGGGCTTCGCGGCCCGCTGCGCCGCCGCGTTGAGCCCGCTCCTGGAGTGCGCGTGAGTCCCCTCCGGATCGGGCTCGACGCCCTCAGAGGGCGCTGGGGAGTCCTCCTCCTGGCGGCGGCGCTCGCGGGGGTCGTCTCGGCCTGCCGCGGCGGCTTGGTGCTGCTGGTCAAGGCGGTGGTCGATCGGCTCGACGGGGGAGGCGCCGCGGCCCTGGTGCCCCTCGCCTGCCTCGCGGTGGCGCTCTTCGCGGTCCAAGGCGCGGCCCGCGTGGGCCGACTGCTTGCGACGCGGGGGGCGGCATACCGGGCCGAGGCGGGGCTTCGCGCGCGCCTGTTCTCCCACCTGCTCGGGCGGGACCCGGCCGCGCTGCGGGCCGACGGGGTGGGGGAGTCGCTCGCCGCCTTGATGCACGACGTGGGGGCCGTGCGGACGGCCGTGGGGGCCGCCGTGACGATCGTGCAGCGCCCGCTCACCGCGCTGGCCGTGGGCGGCGCGGCGTTCTGGATGGCGCCGCGCCTGGCCGCCGTAGGGCTCCTGCTCGGGCCCGTGGTGGCGGGGGTGGTCGTGTGGACCGGGCGGCGCACACGTCGGGCCGCGTCCCGGCACCTGGAGCACCTCGCGGCCGTGCAGGCGGGCGCCCAGGACGACCTCCTGGGGGCGCGCACGCTGCAGGCCTACGGGGCCGAGGAGGGCGCCCGAGCCCGCCACGCCGAGGCGGACGCAGCCCAGGTGGACGCCGCCCTGCGCCGCACCCTGTTTCAGGCCCTCGGGCCCCCGCTCGTGGAGGTCGCGGCGGCCGCGGCGCTCGGCGCGGTGGTGGTGCTCGGGGCGGCCGAGGTGGCCTCCGGATCCCTCACGTCGGGCGCGCTCGTGGCCTTCCTCGTGGCGGTCGCGCTCCTGCACGAGCCCCTCAAGGGGATCGCCGTCGCGCACGGACTCTGGGAGGAGGCGCGCGCGGGTCTCACCCGGGTGGGGGAGCTGCTCGATCGTCCGTCGGGCGTCCCGGACGCGGCCGGGGCCCGCGCGCTCGACGACCGCGTGGTGCGCATCGAGCTGCGCGGCGTGAGCGTGGACCGGGGACGGGGGCCCGTCCTGGACGGGGTCGACCTCACCCTGGCGCCCGGGCGGATCGTGACGGTGCGGGGGGAGACGGGGGCGGGCAAGACGACGCTCCTCGACGTCCTCGCGCGGTTCGTGTCGCCCGACGCCGGGCGAGTGCTCGTGAACGGCGCCCCGGCGGACGAGTGGACCACGGGCTCGCTGCGGGCGGCGATGGCGCTGGTGGACCAGGCTCCCTGGTTGGGCCGGGGGACGGTGGCCGACGCCGTGCGCCTCGGACGACCGGAGGCGAGCGACGCGGACGTCTCCGCCGCGCTCGCCGCCGCGGGCCTGCCCTCCGACGTCGGGCTCCTGACCCAGCTCCCCGGCGGCATCCACGGCCGGATCGGCGACGGGGGAGGGGACGTGTCCGGAGGCGAGCGCCGCCGCATCGCGCTGGCCCGCGCGCTCGTCCGGGACGCCCCCGTGCTCCTGCTGGACGAGCCGACGAGCGGCCTCGACGCGGCCACGGAGGCCCGGTTCCTCGAGACCGTGCGGGCGGTGAGCCCGGGGCGGATCGTGGTGATCGTCGCGCACCGGGAGGCCTGCTCGGACGTCGCGGACGTCGTGTACGAGCTCGTCGAGGGCCGCCTGCGGGTGGTCCGGGCGCCGGGCGTGCGCTGTGCCTGAGACGGCCCCCGGGGCGATCCTCGGGCGCCTGATCGGCCTCTACCTCCGCGTCGTCGGGCCGACCCTCCGCGTGCACCGGCTCGGCCGACGTGGGGCCCGCCCCGCCCCCTCTCCCGACCCCGCCCGTGCCGCGGTCTACGCCGCGCTGCACGGCGACCAGGCGGCGCTCGCGGGCAGCCACGGGGGCGGCTTCGCGACCCTCGCCAGCGCCAGCCGCGACGGCTCCCTCGCTGCGTCCGTCCTGCGCACGCTCGGGCACCGCGTCCATCGAGGATCGTCCTCCCGAGGCGGGGCGAGCGCCCTGCTCGGCTTGCGTCGGGCGGTGCGTGGCGGGGCCTCCGCCCTCGTCACCGTGGACGGCCCCCGCGGACCTCGCGGTCGGGCCGCGCCGGGGGTCGTGGTCCTCGCTCGCGCCACAGAGCGGCCCCTCGTGCCCGTCGTCGCCGTGTGTCGGCCGGTGGTGCGCCTGCGGAGCTGGGATCGCCTCCAGATCCCCCTCCCGTTCGCGCGCGTGCTCGTGATCTACGGGCGCCCGCTGGGGACGTCCGGGCCGCGCGTGAAGGTCGCCGAGGCCCTCTCTCGGGGGCTCGCCCGGCTGGAGGCTCGCGCCCTGCGCGTCCTGGGGACGCAGCCGTGATCGAGGCCGCCTATCGAGCGATCGGCGCGACGCTGGAGCGCGTCCCCGGGCTCGTCCCGACGGTCGACGTCCCCCGCCGCTGCGAGGTCCTGGTGCACGCCGCGAGCGCCGGGGAGGTGAAGGCGGCCCTCGCCCTCCGGGCCGCGGCGGACCGCCCGGGCGGTTGGCTGATCACGTCCGGGACGGCGGCCGGCGTCGCGATGGGGGCGGACGGGCGGGCCCCACGCGACACTCCCGGAGCCGTCGGAGGCGCGCTGGACGCCGCGCGCCCCGACGTCCTGCTGCTCATCGAAGCGGAGCTTTGGCCCACGCTGCTCGCCGAGGCCGACCGCAGGGGCGTCCCGGTGGCCGTCGTGGGCGCGCGCGTGTCGGCCCGAGCCGCGCGCCGCTGGGAGCGAGTCCCCCGCGGGCTGCGGCGCTCGCTGCTGGGGAGGGTGAGCTTCTGGGCTGCCGCCTCCGACCTGGACGCCCGGCGCTTGATCGGGATCGGCGTCGCCCCCTCGCGCGTGGAGACGACCGGCCGCCTCAAGTTCCCGGATCCGCCCGACGCCCACGCCGTGGAGGCCCGCCGACGCGACGTGATCCGGATGTTCCCGGGGCGCTCCGGCCCGCTCGTCGTGCTCGGGTCGGTCCACCCGGGCGAGACGACCGCGCTCGCCGAGCAGGCGCGGGGCACGGTCCTCGATGCCGACCACGCCCGCTGGCTGCTCGCCCCCCGCCACCCGGCGACCCGGCGACTCCGGGCCGAGGCCGCCGCAGTGGGGGGCACGATCGAGGAGCGCTTCGGTGTGCTGCGACCGTGGTACGGGGCCGCCGACGCCTGCTTCGTCGGCGGGGGGCGCACCGGGCGCGGCGTGCACGACCTCCTGGAGCCGCTGGCGATGGGTCGCCGCCCGATCTTCTTCGCCCGACGGGGGGACCCGTCGGGGACGGGGGCCGCGCTCGCGTCGCGGGGCGCAGCGATCTGCCTCGACGAGCACCCCGACCTCGCCGACGCGCTCGCGCCGGGACCGTCGCCCGAGTCCGTCCGAGCCGCGTGGGACGGGCGACGGCCGACGCTCGACGCCCTCGCCCGGCGGGGGCTGCTCCCGTGAGGTTCGATCCCCCGCGCGGCCGGGTCGGGGCGGTGATCACCGGGGTCTCCCACCTGGGGGTCGCGCTCCGTCGTCGGCTCGGGGACTCGACCCCGCTCGGCGCGCCGACGGTCTCCGTGGGGAACCTCGCGTTCGGGGGCCGCGGGAAGACCCCGATCGCCGCGATGTTGGCGACTCACGCGCTCAGGTCGGGGCTCCGACCGGCCATCCTCACCCGGGGCTACGGGGGTCGTCGGGGGCCTCCGCGGGTGGCGGTCGGCGTGTCCGGCGAGGGTCCCGTCTGGGCGCGCGGCGTGCGGGTGGACGGGGTCGTACGCCCGAGCCGCGAGTGGGCGACGGAGCTGGGGGACGAAGCCCCCTGGATGGCCGCGCGCGTCCCCGGCGTCCCGGTCGTCGTGCACCCGGATCGTCGCCTCGGGGCGCGACAGGCGCCCGATGCCGACCTGCACCTGCTGGACGACGGGGCCCAGCTCGCGCACGACGCAGACGCGCGGGTCCTCTGCGTCGACCCCTCTCGGGACCCCCCATGGAGCGCCCGTCCGGAGGCCCAGCGAGAGCGACCCGACCCCCTCGCGAGGGCCCACGCGGTCGTCGCCGTGGACCCCCCCGAGGGGCGCGTGAGCGGCGGCGTGAGTCACGTGCTGCGCCGCCGACGGCCGGTGTTCTCGGACCTCTCCGGGCGGACCGTCGCGCCGCCGGATGAGGCGATCGTGTTGGCCGGGGTGGGGCGGCCCGAGGGGGTCGTCCGACTCGTCCGCGTGAGCGGCGTGAGTCGTGTACGCAGCGTCGATCTCGCGGATCATCGTCGCCCGACGGGCCGCCTGCTGAGGAGCCTCGCCGGGGCGTCGGCGATCGTGGTCACCGAGAAGGACGCGATCCGCTGGGCCGCGGCTTGGGGCGACCCCCGCGTCCGGGTGCTGTCGGCGTCCCTCGAGGGCGTCGAGGGCCTGTGGGCGTCGGTCCGGGCGGCGCTGCCCCTGTGCTAGCTTCGAGGGCCGTGACCGTGGCCGACTCCATCACCCGCCTGCTCGAACACGGCCTCGTCGATCCGGCGACGCTCGAGCC
>Ga0114933_10000830_pt1 | contig 36212 bp, 29 predicted proteins | sample 4SBtaG_FD_89691 | JGI IMG/M metagenome (GOLD analysis project Ga0114933, IMG submission 89691) | Deep subsurface microbial communities from Kolumbo volcano to uncover new lineages of life (NeLLi) - 4SBTROV12_W25 metaG | ecosystem: Environmental > Aquatic > Marine > Volcanic | place: Kolumbo... | reverse complement strand
CTCGTTTCACCGCGTCTTCAATCAACTGATTGCATGGCATCCATGATCTCACCGACAAGGAAGAAGGATCCGGTAATGCAAATCAGATCTTCACTGTTTGCCAGGTCTGTGAGATAACGCAAAGCAGTAGCAGGCGGATCAATGCAAACAGGCTGGCTTCGTGTTGGCATTGTGGCGAATGCATGATGCTGTTGCTCACTCTCAACATCTTTCAATAGATTGAGGCTATTCACACCTCTTGCATTTGATCTGTAAGTTGTAAAAACCACGGTGTCAAAGATTGGCAAGACGGACTCGACGATTCTGTTGTGTTGTTTGTCCTGACTGATGGAAATCAACAAGTGCTTGCGGGTGCCGGAGTATGCAGACGTGACGTGTTTCAAGAGTGCTTCAATCGAATCCCGATTGTGTGCGACATCCATCAGAATAGTAGGTGCCTTTGAGATCACTTCCATGCGACCACGCACTGTGGCCTGGGAGATGCCATCTTTAATGTGCTGCGCGGTTACCGGCCAACCCAGTTCATGCAGTTTCCAGCAGATCGCTGCTGCGGAAGCAGCATTCTCAAATTGATGTTCACCAGCCAGTCGTAATTGAACATCATCCCATTGAAATTTGTCGACGAGATTAACAGAGATGGATTTCTTATTGGATCCATTTTCGACGATGACATCAAAATCAATACCTCGTTGTACGACTGGCGCCCCTCGGTCATTAGCAATTTGACCAATGGTTGAAGAAGCGACCGGATTACTGGAGCCACAGACTGTCGGTATGCCGCTTTTAATAATGCCAGCCTTTTCTACGGCGATCGCTTCGATGGAGTCACCGAGCAACTGCGTATGATCCAAGCCGATATTGGTGATTGCCGTAATGACGGGGTTACAGATGTTGGTTGAATCCAGACGACCACCGAGGCCCACTTCAAGGATGCTGACATCGACGTTTCTGTCCTGAAAGTGAAGCAGTGCGATGGCCGTAGTAATCTCAAAGAATGTTACACCAGCAAAGTCAGGATCATCGTCCATCTGTGCTACGGCGGGTTGGATTCGATTGATGAGATCATAGAGCTCCGTGTCGGTACAACTGTTGCCATTAATAGAAAATCGTTCGTTGACCTTAATCAGGTGTGGCGAAGAAAAAATCCCTACCGTGTGGCCGGCCTGTTCAAGGGCACTGGCGACCATTTGACTGGTCGATCCTTTTCCTTTGGTGCCCGCGATATGGATTATCTTCTGACTATTTTGTGGGTCACCGAGTAACCTTGCGAGTTTACGCATGCGGCCAAGTTTGAACTCGCGATTTGCAGCCGGTGAGGTGCTCTCGTAGTTGATACGGTCGTAAAGGAACGTAAGTGAGTTGCTGATACTGTCGGCCACGATATTTGTACTGTCTTGATTTTGCCCACCTGCAATCTCTGACGGCATGGCATTATCGTCATAACCGTCAATGCATTAACAGCGATTGATAGGAAGAGGCTTATTCGTAAATGGAATTCCCATACTTTTATAGTGCGACTAAGGCATACTTTTAAACCACCTACGATGGAATTGCGCAATATGTAGGCAAATCTCCGTCAGAACAAATGTACATTTACACACGTAAAAGGGGAATTGGCAGGATCTGCCGTCTTCCCTTATTAAACAAAACTCAATTCAGAAATTGTCCTGGAAACAACGATGTCATCCACTCAAACGGCACCAAGCCCAGAACAGAAACCCAAGTCGAAATCCGACGTTGTGATCGAAACACGCAACCTCACGAAGACCTATAAGGATTTCTGGGGACGGTCAAAAGTGCACGCTCTTAAGGCACTGGATCTAGACGTTAAGAAGGGCGAGATATTTGGGCTCCTCGGACCGAACGGATCGGGAAAGTCGACTACGATCAAACTGTTACTTGGCCTCTTGTTCCCGACAGGCGGCGAAGCACTCGTATTCGGTTCCGATGCATCAGATGTATCAAAAAATGAACGTATTGGTTACTTGCCGGAAGAGTCATACCTATACAAGTTCCTGAATGCTGAAGAAACACTCGACTTCTATGGCAGGCTATTCAACATGTCTGCCGCTAAGCGTCGCAAGCGAATCAAAGAGCTTATCAAGATGATCGATCTTGATTGGGCTAAGAAACGGCAACTGAAGGAATACTCAAAGGGTATGACCCGTCGAATCGGATTAGCGCAGGCACTTATCAATGACCCTGAATTAATCCTGTTGGACGAACCCACAACCGGACTCGATCCGATTGGTACCCGAGAGATGAAAGATCTAATCCTTCGTCTCCGCGATCAAGGTAAGACAGTGCTGATGTGTTCACACTTGTTGGCGGATGTTCAGGATGTCTGTGATCGCATCGCAATTTTGTATCAGGGTGAACTGAAGGAACTTGGCCGCGTCGACAATTTACTTTCCGTTCAGGATGTAACTCAAATCCAGGCGAAAGGGCTCAGTGACGAAGCCAAGCAAGAGATCCAGGAAGTGATACAGAGACATAGTGGCGAAATGATTTCGATGGAAAATCCGACGTCAACACTTGAGGAGCTATTCCTAAGTATCGTTCGTGAGAGCGAAGAACGTCCCGGTCACCGCCACATTGAAGAGGAATAATCCTTAATACGCGCCGGAGGAATCCTCCGTGTCAGGTTAAGAGCAAAGCACCATGGTTGTTGATCCTAGTGAATTCATCCCGTTTGGCGACTGGTTCTCAGCGGCCTTCATGCCGTTCCTTTGGACTATCGTAACGCTATTAGCGGGTGGCTTGGCATTTTGGTTTGTGCAGTTGGCTGTGCGACGGCATCCACGAGTTGCAGTCGACATGATCGGCCGCACATTGCACAGCTCTATTTTTAAAGATCTGCCAAGCACTTCATTGCGCCGAATTCTTGCGATGGCCAGACTTGCCATTCATGAGGCTCTGCGAAGTCGAGTACTCGTCATATTTGCCATATTTGTTGTACTGCTTTTGTTTGCAGGTTGGTTTCTTGACGTTGAAAACGACCATCCCGCCAGACTCTATCTGACATTTGTGCTTTCATCAACAAGCTATCTCATCATTGCATTGGCTATGTTCTTGAGTGCTTTTAGTTTGCCAAATGACATCAAGAATCGGACCATTTACACCATTACGACAAAGCCTGTACGATCTCATGAGATTTTTATGGGCCGTGTCATTGGGTTTGCTGCTGTTGGAACGATTCTGTTGTTGATGATGGGTACGATCAGCTACATGTTTGTCTGGCGTGGTTTGGATCACACTCACACCATTGATGTTGCTGACTTGAATTATGATTCAGACCGTAGGGAATGGACTGGACGCACATCGTTCGATCGCCATCACTTCCATGATGTCATTATCAGCAACGAGACCAAGCGTGGGATCGCCATGACATCGAAGGGACACCAGCACGAAATAACGGTGATCGGCGAAGGCACTGATGTTCAATTCGAAGTGGGGCCACCTGTCGGCGACTTGTTGGCGCGTGTTCCTGTCTATGGAGAATTGTCATTCCTTGATCGATACGGTAATCAGACGGAATCAGGCTTGAGCGTTGGAAAGAGCTGGGGATACCGTACTTATATCGAAGGCAACACGCTCAATACAGCGATATGGAAATTCGGAGATAAAGGTAAGAGCCCCATTACCTCAGATACATTCCCCGACGAGAAGATTCCTTTGGAAATGGATCTACGCGTATTCCGTACAAACCGTGGTGATATCGAATCGCAAATCCGTGGTGAAGTGATCTTAATGAGCACGGATCCGATTGCGAAGGTACAGGAATCGCTGCCAATTAACTTTGAGGCAACCGAATTTGCAACACTGCGAATGGATATACCGTTTGGTGATGTGAAGTATCTGGATCCGATCTCAGCTAAACCGGTATCGGTTGATGTCTTTAATGACCTGATTGTTAACGGCGAGCTCAAGGTGGGTATTCGCTGTAAGGAACATGCTCAGTTTTTCGGTATGGCCCGTGCGGATTTATATCTGAGAGGCCCGGACCAGTCATTTATTGTTAACTTTGCAAAGTCATATGTCGGTATCTGGATGCAGATGCTCTTAGTGACATTATTTGGAGTGTTCTTTAGTACATTCTTAAATGGAATTATCTCCCTGAAGGCGACGCTTGCCATCATCGTGCTTGGGACATTTGCGGGGTTCATTACGGCAATTCAAACGGGCGAAGCTAGTACAGGTGGCGGCCCGATCCAGGCGTTGGTGCGTGGTGTCACTCAACAGGGTGCGGAGACTGAGTTAAACGTATCGGATGGAGCACGGGGTGTGATTGAAGCACTCGATGGTGCATATCTTTGGACTATGAATGTGGTATCTCAAATCGCTCCTAGGTATCCTGAATTTAATACAGCGGACAAAGTGGCATACGGATATGACATTTCCATGGATTTGCTGTTAAGGCATTTAACTGTGACGTTTGGATACTTCATGGTGATTTCGATAATTGGAACGCTCATATTGCGTTCGAGGGAAGTAGCAGCGTGAATCTAAACACCGTATTTGCACGGAAAGTAGCATACATTACAGCAATCGTTTTGCTGTTATTTCCGCTCTTCATGCTTGGACAACCGGCAACACAGTCTGCAGAGTCGGGAAAATCCAGTAGTGGTGGAAAGTTAGCACAACTAAGAGCGTCATATGGTTTGAGCCAGTCTTCGCTCGGTGAAGTTGATCCGGTAAGTAGTTCTCTCCAGCTTGCCACGTTCGGTATGCGACCCATTGCGATCATTGTCTTGTGGCATAAGGCAACAAAGTATCAGGAAATGGAAGACTTCGATAATGTGACCGCCACGGTAAATCAAATTGCCAAACTCCAACCACACTTTACATCGATTTGGAAATTTCAGGCTCACAATCTGGCTTACAACATTTCAGTTGAATTCGATGATTACAAACACCGTTACGAGTGGGTGAAACGCGGGATTCGCTTCCTCATGGACGGCACGCGTTACAATCAGTCGGAGCCGAAACTGTTCGAGGAAACAGGTAACTATATTGGTCAGAAAATTGGCCGAAGTGACGAGAAGCACCAATTCCGAAGTCTGTTTAATTTAGATACAGCATTCCATGACGAAGTGCTTCAGGATATTGACGAAACCGCATTAGAAATCAATGGCCCGAATGGGAACCCGGATAATTGGCTGGTCAGTAAGGTTTGGTATAGGCAGGGTGAGCAAGTCTACAACCGCGGTGATGATGATCAATTTGCGGGGATATTGCCGGTTGTATTCTTCGCGAATCGACCACGGTCACAGATCTACTATGCCATTGCACTTGAAGAGGATGGAATACTAAACGAAGTTTCGAGAGCAGCATTTTCCCAAGGTCATGACGAATGGGAAGAACTTGGCGCGAAAGAGCTTCGGATTCCAGCAGAATTTCACGGCCAATTCGGTGATATCAATATTCGCATGAGTGAATATGCAGATTACGCGCGACAGGCAGATGAAGCTCAAGAGAGTCTATATGCGGTTGACCAAAACCTATATGACGACATGGTCAGTGAACGGCGGCTAAAGCTAACCAAAGCGGAGTCGCATGCATTAGAGACGGATCCCGCTGTTCGAAGTGATTACTTAAAGCAACTTGCTTACAAAGCTGAGGGGCAACTGTTTATTGACCCACAGCAATACATCATCGGCTTGCGGGACAAAGTCGAGGAGCAACCAGAGTCCTTTGGTGGGGAAGAGGCCGCGGAAGATACGCTAAAGGAAGCTGCTCGAATAGCTGAGCGAGTATTGATGTGGCGAGCTCGTGAAATGGCATCCGAGAACTACCTTGGTCTGAGTAATTATCAATATTGGCTCACACGCTGTAAGGTCGAGCAAACCAAAGATGCCACGGATGCGCGAATCGCTGTGCAAAATGCAGATCGACTGTTTCCTCAGGATCGACTTGAAGAAGCACGTGTGGAGTATGAAAAAGCATGGAATCTATGGGGTAAGATCTTCAAAGATTACCCACAACTGGAAAGTGATGAGCTGGCAGAGAACCTAATGCCATCTCTGGCAAAGTACGTTTTACTGCTCGAACAATACGATGAAGAAATTGGTGACGACTTTGTTCTCAAGGGAATCATTAACCGTTATCGGTTTGCACCGGAGCTTGAAGCAGGCGGGATTCAATTCCCTACTCCAGAGAATCCTGACGGCGCGGTTGGCGAAATTCCAACACCGCCAACAGAATAAGTACAGCCAATCGGCTACTTACTTGTTCAGCGCTTTCATATGAGTTGCGCTGTCTTTAAGCACCTGTTCGCGTGATAAGAACGGGACGTATTTCGCTCTCATGACCATTTGATACCGTGTGTTAAGTTTGTAGTCCGGTATGAAGTATTGAAAGTCCCATGCCGGATTGCCATTGCCGCCACCGGATGGTGACTGAGATAACCTCATCTCATCGCTTTCACGGAACATACAAATCCAGGCCATGCCATTACTAACCCCGTAGTACATGGGCTTGGCATACTGGTGTTTCGATCGGTTGAAAACCAGCGTCAAAGGGAAGTCTTCGTCGTGTGCAAACTTCCGATTGTCATTCCATCGGACATGAGTAGCATGCACACCGTGACTAGGTGTGACACCGCGGATCCACTGAGCCATCCCGCGAGGCTTGTCCGGGTTTGCTTCTGCATTTGGAAATCCTAAAAAATGGATATCCTTGCTTTCCGGTTTATGGATATAGCTTGCCCAGAACAAGCCAACGTAGTTATTGGTAAATGAACGTTGTCTCGGTATGCACTCGAGAGTCATTTCGATCGTGTTGTCACCGATCAATTGATACCGGAGTACACTCTCGAGCTTGTATTTCGGTGTGGGTGCCTGATATAGCTCCACGGTATGTTCATCAATGACTCGCAATTGCATGAGAGCGTTGCGTGGCTCAAACAGTATTGGTCGCGGCTGAACCGTGCCATCATGAATGTGTTCGTAATTTAATCCGGCTATACCTGGCACGAACAAGTTTTCTTTGTGGTCGGTATGCGTAAGACTCGCCACACCGCTATACCCGGCCCGGTGGTCTTGTAGGACATTGTCATCGACTGCGGCATTATTCACGATGACAGCTTCGATATCATCTCTTCGTACGACTACATAGTCTTTCTCTGGCACGGTGAATTCCAAGTGTGCATTACTCAGCGAAGTTAATGCTGGTAGCTCGTCGGCATATGCCATCGCACTCAACGCGATCATGGAAAACATCGCACAGATCAAGAAACAAAATCGCATATTTATTCTCTTAAGAGCCATCGAATGTGGTGGTAAATGGAACCGCTTGATTACACCATTTGAAAGTGGATTCAATGGCGGTTCAAACACTAATCAGGTGGAATGGGGAATTACTTTTTCAAGTAGCCCGCTGTAGATTCGAAATATCGTTTTCGGCGAGAGGAGCTCATCTCTTGATTAACGTCCTGTTGGGCCGTCAAGTCATCGAGATGTGCCTGACACAAGCGGCAACCTACTTCATTAATATGAAAGTGTATGTAGTCGTTGTGATCGTCACTTAGAATCCCAAGTAAGCTATCAGCGATCGTTTCCCGGCTCGGGCATGTGATGCTTGCACGTCTCCATACCGAACCAACGCTATGCACTCCCGATTCACGTTGCGAGAGAATCGTAGAAAGCGATTGGAGCAACTGCGTATCTTCACGCAGGGTATCTTCAATGTTTGACATCATCCCAGCATCAAGGTCTTCATCCAGATACGCTTCAAGTTGTGCTAGGGAATATGTCATGGTCTAAGCATCGCTTTTTTGATCAGATTGATCAGATTGATCCGTAAGTTCCGGGAAGATATCCGCTGAGACACTTTGCGCTTTTACCCGGTCACGCACGCGGTTCACAAACTCAAATTTGTAGTTGGCAACTTGTGTTTGAGGGATATTGAGCTGATCAGCAACTGCACGATTTGCCATTCCACAAACCATAATCAGCTCAATGCACTTGAGCTTTTCCCATTTACCAGTGGATTGCCAGTGTAGCGTCTGTTCTCGAATTGCTTCTTCAAGAGCAGCCACTTCGCTGTTCTTTCTTTCCTGGCTGCGGAACAAAGTGCTCGCTGCCCTGCCAGGGCCGGTGAACGATCGATGGCCCTGGGAGTCTTCGGTTGTGCTCATTGGGATGGCAGGTCGTCGACCGTTGCGGCGCAGGTGATCAGTGAGTTTGTTCGAGCAGATAGAGAATAAGAACGACTCAAGAGGCCGGTTTTCATCAAAGTTAGGCAAGCTGTTGACGAATCCCATAAACGCTTCCTGCACGATATCTTCGCAGGCAGCCCGGTCTGCAATTCGGCGGTGAACATAGGCAAATAGTCGACCTTCGAACTGCCGTATCAGTTCTTGCCATGCTTCTTCCTGACCATCTCTGATACGTTGGACCAGAAGTTTTTCAGCCTGATTTGCCATTTGTCGTTAAGTGATACGAGTCTTGATCGCGAGTTGCTTGAATCGGTTTACTTCCGACTCAGTAAATTGAGGAGTGCACAATTGTACGGTGAGAGCCATTGTACCACCCAGATAGGCGCCCCACGGTTGTGGTGTGATGGGAAGTAGCCATGCGATGACAGCGCACATTACGACCACAGAGAATTCCAGCCGTTCTTCTCTAAATGGACTGGCAAATTCCAGCCAGTTGAGAATGCCGAATAACCCACCGGTGAGAATCAAAAATGGAGCGATGGGCAACTCATTAGAAACCGATGGATTCCAGGAATCCGGCAACCAGGGGATGAGAAACTCGCTATGCAACTGAATGAGATTTACATCTAAATGAGCCGCGGCACCATAGGTAACTGCACCAACACCGATTCCAATCGCTATGGAAAGCAATCGCTGTACAGGCAGATCAACTTCCATGCGGCCAAGATACTTGCTAAGCGCAATGAGTGACCAACTGCCGGTAATGTTAACGAGCATGAGCCAGCTAAAGACAGCGAGCGCCCCACCCGCTTGTTCCAATGAAGACCAATGCAGCCCCATAACGAGCAGGCAGAGGATTGAGGAAATCACTGATGCTGTTATGCAATTGGAGAAAATCTCCGCAACAACCTCAGACTGCTCACGCTTGATTAGTGCACGTTTGGCGACAGTCTCCCATCGTTCAGGTGGCTTACCGGCTGAGGGTGTAAACGTCTGAACGGTTTTCTTTGTCATCGCGCTATAGCCTTCGACTCTCGCAAGTACAGCCGATACGCGTCCCATCGCAAGATCATATTCAGCTTGCCATCGCGGGCGGGTGAGCTTAGTACTGTCTGATTCGACTGCGGAGAGCCCCGCGGGTTTTTCGAGCAAGTCGATTTCAGCAAAGTTAGCAGGTGGAACGTAGTTCAACATCTCCGTAACATCAGTAAATCGCTTAGCAGGATCTTTCTCGAGAGCTTTACTGATGGCGGTACGGTAGGAGACTGGAATACTTGAAAGGTCCGGTGTGTCTGTCAGGTGTTTCATAATCACCTCCTGACTACTCTCGCCTTCAAATGGATGTCGCCCTGTCAGGAGTTCGAACAGAATTATACCGAGGGCATAGATGTCGATTTCCCGGCCATACTTCCCTTTGCCGATTTCCGGAGCCATATAGTGAAATGTACCGATACTCTGCGTGTTATTACTTCGCTGGCTGTTGGATATAACTTTGGAAAGGCCGTAGTCGCCGATCTTTACGAACCCGTTGCTGATGAAGATATTCCCAGGTTTGAGATCGCGGTGGACGACACCGTGGTCATGCAAGTACTGAACTCCAGCCGCAATGTGGTAGAACCATGCACTCGCGTCATTTTGAGACAGGCCGTCGAGGTGCTCGTTCAAATGTTCACGAAGCGACGCACCTTCCATGAACTCCATCACGATCCAAACGGATTCATCTTCGTCTGCTTTGACGTCATAGATCTCTAACAGATTAGGATGTCGCAGGTTAAGGCATTCGCGGGCTCCCCTGCTCTCTGTATCTCCATGCTCGTTAACGCGTTTGAGTGCCACTTCTTTTCCAGCATCACTCAAACCGAAGTACACTTCACCAAACCCACCGCGCCCAACACCGCGCTTAATGGTGTAACCATTAAATGGCGTGTCTCCGTTGCTGAACGCGTACTTCATTTTTCCGGGCTTTTGTGAGTTATGAATGTGTGTTGAATTTAATACTATCATGTCGACAACGTCGTACTCAGTCGAGAGATTCAACAGTAATTGTCAAATCACCCGATTCCAGGCAACTGCCATTAACAAGTTCGCTGTCATTTGTAGTACTCCGTTCACCTACTCTTATAGGTGCGGTGGGCTTAAAAAACAGTCGTTTATTCTGCAAGGATTCGTATATTACAGTGTCTTCATGTCCATTTCCAAGGACGATATGATTGCGCTGTTTACTGCCAAGGATAATCGACCTTGTCATCAGCAGGATGTTCTTGGCGCCATGTGTATTGTGGTGACTTATGATTTTTAAACCGATCGTCTGGCTCAGTGGATGTCGTGCCCGGACTTCCAGTTGAACGCTACCCATTGTGATTTCATCACCGGTTACGATTGCAAGCGGCCCCATGACTTCAAGAGAATTAACCAATACCTTGGAATGCGGTATCAGGACGCAGTAGTCACTTCCACTTTGAATGGTTATATGCTCGGTGGCTAAGTCACCATTGATGGGCACATCCGATGTTGCATGTGTGCCGGACCGGCCGATCGTGAACGAGTTACTTCGGGTGATAAGGAATCCACCAATATCGTCGATCCAGAGTAGAAAGCGATTGCCAATGCTATCGGTAAGTGTTTCAGAGGTCATTTCCAAATACTCTTCAGAAGGTGATTTGTGTGCGTGACTTGTGATGCGAGCGCAAAGGAGAAACCGGGCCCGAAGGCCCGGTTTCGTCGTCAGTTAGCAAGCTAACCGATTCAGGGGATTCCTAACGATTTGAGGCTGCCAGGCTGTCGGTAGTTTTTTGGTTGAAATAGGCAGCGACGTCTGCGACAACATCGTTCTCGTCACCATCGGCTTCAACCGGAATGCGATCCATAGGCAGAATCTCTGCATCAAGAATCTTCTCTTCAGCACTCAATCGCGACTTGATCTCGTTAATCAACTCACTAGTTCGGGCAATTTGGCTATCGCTGATGACCAGCTCACTGCTGGATCGAGCAACTTCAACCATCTTATTGCGTGCTTCAAGGTTGTCGATTTGAGCGACAAGTTGACGCTTGATCGACTGCATTTCAGAAAGCTTCTCTTCGGCAACGTCCAGGTTATGGTGTCGAGATGCGTACACCTGCTTAAGACTCTTCAGAGTCTCATCGTTGACCTTGTATTCAGAGAAACGATTTGAAAGGTCACGCTTGACTTCCGTAACGGTATATTCATTACCGGTGTAAATGAATGTCTCGCTACCGGACTCCAAATCAGACTGTAATCGCGTGATTGCTCGGTGATCGCCTACCAGGCTCTCTTCAAGCGAATCGATACGTTCACTGAGTTGCTCTAATTCAACCTCTTCTTTTGCAATCAATTGCATGTTGGATTGAATCTCCGGCGTGATCTTGTCGACTTCATTGCGAGCTCTCTCTAGCTCAAAATCAACAGGGACACTGCCCTTTACACTGTCATGGACCTTGGAAATGGACGTTGAGACATAACTCATCGCATCACTTCCAAACAATAAGAAAAGTAATAGAGCGCCAACAGCAACTCCACCACCAACAAGTTTAAATTTCTTAGTCATGATGTTAGCCCTCCCAAAATAAGGCGTAAAGTTTTACATTGCGGCCTGACTAGGACCTGTGTTCTAAAAGGAATCGGGTGCAGTAAACTCTGCAAAAGTCCCGGTTAAACAGCTATTCGTTGTGCCTAACGATTTATTAGCAAAGTCTAGAGCTTTTTTTCCGGAAAGATTCCGACAGATTAGTAGAAAGACTGCTATTTGCAGTGTTTTCAGCGTAAATCTCTAGAAGAGAGGTTGCTGTGAAAACCGGATTCTTTGATTGGATGGCACATTTCGGCCAACGTGGATGGCAGATCCAGAGAGTCTAACGAGTGGAATTGGCCCTTCACATCGGCACCAGTGTTCTGCGAATCACTCATTTCCCGACCAAAAACTATGAATCGAATTCCCTTGTCTGAAAACAGAGAAATCCCATCATCAATGGTTAACGTGTCGCTGTAGTAACGATCTTCACCGATTCTCGCTATCGTATCGGCACCAACTACAAAGGTGATATTTTCCTTGTAGGTTTTTTCCACGAATGTAGCTGCAGCTGTAAGAAGGACTGGAAACTCAAAGAGCAGTGGTAGTACTCGGCAGATGCAGTCGGTTTGTGAAAGCGTTGGCTTGTCGACATTTTCTATAGACAATTCCAATACAACTTCCTGGCCTCTTAGTGTGCTGGCAATTTCAGCCATTTCACGATGTCCATCATGAATTGGATTAAATGCGCCAGGAAACAGAAGGTCAGAAGGCTGTTCCATCCCATCAGGTGTACTGGTTATATACACAGGTGCTGCATCTGCCAGTTGTACAATTCTGTGAGCGTGTTTTATCAGCAGAACTTGTCGCAGGCACCATAGCACCAGGCTTGCGGCCTCGCGCTGGCGATCACGACGGGATTTGCAGTTTAATCGAATCTCCTGAGTCCATACGCGAAAGCTGTCCGTATTCGATTCATCACGAAACCCAATTGCCGTAAATACATGACCATCAATCTCAGCGGGCGCATCCGGACCGAGGTGGCCGGTGATGGCAATCCCGATATCTGCTTCCGACGTCGAAGTTAATAATCCAGCAACCATCTCATCAGCAGTAAATTCGCTTACCGCGGTGAAACGATTCAGCGTGTCGCGCGTGACGGCGAGCCACTCATGCTTTGTGTTGTCACGATAGGTAACTTTGCTACCACAAAAATACTGAGAGATCCCGGCAATTTCGCCAATGCTGGCTGCGGCCAGCCCGCTGCTACAGCTTTCAGCAAATGCGAATCGTGATTGCTCACTCTCAGCGAGCGCACGAATTTCCTCACAAAGAGAGCTGATGAAATCCGGCCATGCCGCTGTTTCACACAGATGAGCTGGAATGATTGATTCGATTGTCATAGACGTGGATTGTCGTGTATCAGATTTTCTACATTAAACCTAGAATGACACGCTGACACCATTGATTATTGAAGGTAACTGGCGGGCATTCATTATAGTTGCCCAGAAATCTGTGACGGACCTAGAATCGATAACCGATGATCTTCCAAAGTCACCCGTGACTGGCTTTCATGCATGGCAGGGATTCATCTTTGCGTGTCTGGCCGGACTAGGGTACTCAGCGGCCAACGTATTCCTCCGCATGGTCTCGGATCAGGATCCTGCATGGGTGTCGTGCGTGAAGGCCATTCCCACGCTGGTGTTTGTGATTCCCTGGCTGTTATTGCGTTATCGAAAGGGTCACCGCACGGCGCCGACGCGGCGACTAGTCTTATTGATGATCGGAGTCTCTATTGTTGGCCATTTGGCTGGCAATGTCGTCTTTCAATGGTCGCTTGGAATTATTGGTCTCGCATTAGCAGTACCGGTAACGACAGGGTCCATGATTCTCGCATCAGCTGTTTTAGGATGGTTGCTATTAAAAGAACAAGTTTCGAAACGAACGATCATTGCTATTCTCATCCTGTTGGCGGCCATTGTTCTACTATCTTTTGGCAGCGATGAAGCAACGGAGTCTGTCTTAACGGATCCAGATGCAGCCCCCCGATCACTGAAACTTGACACGCTCAGTGTATTGCTCGTTTGTGGATCAGGTATTGGTTATGCGCTGTTTGGAATTGTCATCAGGCATTGTGTTCAAAACGGCATGAGCAACCCGATGGTCTTGTTCATTTCGTCCACGGTTGGATTCATCGTGCTCTTGATTGCGACGTTTATCAGCGCCGATTGGAGTGTTATTTCTAATACCAGTCCGGTTGATCTAACGTATATGTTGGTTGCTGGAGTGTGTAATTTCCAGGCGTTTGCATGCCTTGTTGTTGCGCTCAGGTTGCTGACCGTCACAAGCGTAAACCTGCTCAATTCCAGTCAAATCGCAATAGCGGCAATCGCTGGAGTCATGTTCTTTGATGAACCCGTGACGACGCCTCTCATTCTTGGTGTAATGTTGACCATCGCTGGGGTTATGGCTATTGGGTCAGCACGCGAGTGATTGAGCGGACTACGTTTGCATGGTTAGACGACCAGTAAAGACTTCAACCAATTGAATTGATGAATCGCACAATTGGTTACACGCATCTATAATAGAGTTAGTACCGAAACGAGAGTCGATTACATACGTACTCCAATTCATCGCACAATGCCGCTTAATCACATCAAAATCCTGATATTAACATTGAGCCTAACAGGGCTGATGTGTGATTCTGCGACGGCATTTCAAGATGTAGAGATCGACCGCGTGCAATCACTTATTGAACAGTTAGGGTCAGAGGAGTTTGAATCCAGGGAACTGGCAGAATCGGCTCTGATGGAGATAGGGCTTCAAGCAAGTGAGGCACTACAGCGTGCCTTGAAAAGCCCGGATTTGGAAATTCGCACCAGGGCACGCCGAATTCTCGTTAAGTCACTTCAAGATGATTTTGAACGAAAGATTCAGGCCTTTGTACATGATGTTGAAGGTAAGCTTGAACATGACTTGCCAGGTTGGAAGCGGTATCGGGAAGTGGTGGGCAGTGATAAAAATCATCGGTTGTTGTTCGCTTCGATGGTCCGGAGTGAAGCATCGCTATTACACGCCTTGGATACGAAAAAACACTTCAACGCGATGTTCGAACGCCGAGTGAAAGCACTGCAACCGGCATATACGGGAGTCGGAAATACACAGAGTATACAGGCGGCTAATATCGCAGCGCTCTTGTTTGCAGGTTTGTCGATTGATACGGCTGGAAAGAACACAACGCACCACCATATTTACAACCTGTTGAATTACAACAAGACGATGGAAGTCGTAAGAGGCAGCAATAGAAGACCAATTTTGATCAAGCTGCTGGACCTCTGGGTGCGTGAAAACAGCGATGGGGCGAACAAATTTTATCCATTGATGCTCACGATGACCTATGACCTTAAAGAAGCTGGCCTTGAGATTGGCAAGGCGACGCTTGAGGATACATCGACATCGTCGTCATATCGCCAGTATGCTGCTGTGGCCATTGCAAAATTTGGTAGTAAGGCCGATATCGAATTGCTATTTCCACTGCTTACTGAGAAAACAGTAGTACATACCTGGAGTACTAATCAGGTTGAAGGTGGAATTATCAGAACTCAGGCACGTGATGTTGCATTAGCTTTATTGTTGTACATGACCCGCCAGTCTCCTGAAGATTACGGATATAAGTATATCCAGCCGAATCCGACAATGATTTTTAACGGCTATTCATGTGGATTCGCGAGCGATGAGTTGCGGGATCAGGCTCAGGAAAAATGGGCCAAGTGGTGGGCAGACAACAAACAGAAGGTGCTGACCGAAGAAGAGTGATCTTCTAATACCTAAATCTATGTCTATTGCTTTTTCTAAACCGGTAATGCGTGTTGACCGACTCTGAACCACAATCATCTGACTTCTCAATATCAGATGCCCGGCTTCCGTTCTATGGAGGTATTGATGTTGGTGGTACCGGAATCAAGATTGGGATTGTTGATGACCATGGTCATGTATTGGCTTACCAACGCATTTTAACTCAGCAGGAAAGAGGGCCTGAAGACGGAGTTAAGCGGATTAGTCAGTGTCTGACAGAACTTGCGGAAAGTGCCAATATCAATTGGGACCAGATACAGGCTCTCGGCCTGGGTACTCCCGGGACGATGGACATCCCAACAGGCAAGTTACTTGAGTTACCCAATATGAGCGGTTGGAATTATTTTCCAATACGTGATGCCGTATCCGAAGCATGCCAAAAGCCGGTCGCGTTTGTGAATGACGCTAACGCTGCAGCATATGCTGAGTATTGGGTTGGTACCGGTTCTGAGAATGACTGTTTGATCATGCTGACACTTGGCACAGGCTTAGGTGGCGGGATCATTATTCGGGATATTTCACTTGATGGTGAGCATAGCCATGGCAGCGAATGTGGGCATGTCATCGTTGATACATCAGCCGAAGCAAGAATGTGCCCATGCGGTATGCGCGGGCACATGGAGGCATATGCCAGTGCGACTTCGGTAGCTAAACGAACCATCGAAGGATTAACTCAACATCCTGAATCGTCACTAAATGCAGTTGTGAATGCTGGACGAAAGATCAGTAGCCTCGAAGTATTTGAGCATGCTGAGAACCGGGATGCATACGCCCAGTATATCGTGAAAGAGACTGCTGAATATCTTGCGATTGGGATTACGTCCCTTGTGCATACCATAGACCCTGATATCGTGGTCTTAGGTGGTGCCATGGATTTTGGTGGCAGCAGCACGGACACAGGTAAAATGTTTCTGAGCCACATTCGCTCCCGATTTGCGGAACTGACCTTTCCGGTTTTAGCAGAAAACACCATCATTGATTTTGCAACGCTTGGTAGCGATTCAGGCTTTATTGGAGCCGCAGGTGTTGCTAGGGCACAATTTGGTCAAATCGGACCATTGATGAACAGAGCAGAACAGCAGTAAGAGCCTCTCTACTACGATATGAACCTTAAGAACATCCGTAATTTCTGCATCATCGCCCATATTGATCACGGCAAGAGTACGCTGGCTGACCGCCTCTTGGAATACACCGGTACAGTTACCAAACGGGAGATGAAGGAACAGCTGCTTGATGATATGGATCTCGAAAGAGAACGCGGTATCACGATCAAGGCTCGCACGGTGAGCATGCAGTACAAGCATGGAGATGAGTCGTATGAGCTTAATTTGATTGATACACCTGGCCACGTCGATTTTCAGTATGAAGTCTCCAGGTCACTTGCTTGTTGTGAAGGAGCACTATTGCTGGTGGATGCGTTTCAGGGCATTGAAGCACAGACCGTGGCGAATGCCTACAACGCCATGGATCAGGAATTGCACATCATTCCTGTCATCAACAAAATCGATCTTACCCATGCCCGTGTCGATGAAATCGTTGAAGAGATCGAACAAACACTGATGATGAGTGAAGATGAGATTCAAAAGGTCAGCGCCAAGGCTGGCCTGGGAATCGGTGAATTGCTCGACGCTGTGATTCGAGAAATCCCGTCACCTGAAGGTGATGTAAATAACCGCCTACAGGCCATGGTGTTTGATTCGCATTATGACGAGTACCGCGGCGTGATTACGTATGTTCGCGTGATGAACGGTACGATCAAGAAAGGCAAAAAGATCCGATTCTTGGGAACGGAGTCAAATCACGAGGTACTCGAGCTTGGCCAATTCGCCCCTCAGCAGAGGCCTTGCGATGAATTACACGCCGGTCAGGTGGGTTACCTGATCTGCAATATCAAATCACTTGAATTAGTAAATATTGGTGATACCGTTAGCGGGGCCCATGAAAGTGCGGAGCCGCTGTCGGGTTATCAACCACCAAAACGCATGGTGTATTGCGGCTTGTATCCATCTGACGGACAAGACTTCAAAGAACTGCGTGATGCACTTGAGCGACTGGCCATTAATGACCCAAGCTTTGAATTTGAACCAGAAACTTCAGATGCTTTAGGATTTGGTTTTCGATGCGGATTCCTCGGTTTGTTGCACATGGAAATCGTCCAGCAGCGACTCGAACAGGAATCGGATATTGATCTGGTCCAGACCGCCCCCAATGTGACGTATGAGTTGACTCTACGAGATGGTGTGACCAAGGAAATCCACAGGCCACAAGAAGTGCCGGATTCCGGAGATATAGAGGAATTCCGCCAGCCAATTGTGAAGGTGAACTTTGTTGTGCCGGCAGATTATATCGGTGCAGTGATGAAGCTCTGCCAGGATCGTCGTGGAGTTCAAAAGGCAACGGAGTACCTGTCACCAACCCGAACGATGATTACTTACGAGTTACCATTGGCAGAAGTGATTTATGATTTGCACGACAAGCTAAAAAGTGCAACGCGTGGTTATGGAACCATGGACTATGAAGTGATTGGCTATTTTCCAGCCGATCTGGTCCGCATGGACATTCTTGTAAACGGGAAAAGAGTGGACGCATTGAGTGTTATTTGTGACCGGCACGATGCCGACCGGCGCGGACGTGCTGTTTGCAAAAAACTCAAAGAAGAAATCGATCGTCACATGTTCGAAGTTGCCGTTCAGGCAGCAATTGGTTCACGTGTTATCGCGAGGGAAACCGTCCGTGCGTTAAGGAAAAACGTTACTGCGAAATGTTACGGTGGTGATATATCCAGAAAACGGAAACTGTGGGCTAAACAGCGTGAAGGTAAGAAACGCATGAAGTCTATTGGCAGTGTGGATATTCCTCAGAAGGCATTTATGGCAGTGCTGGATACCGGAGTAGAAAACCGCTGACATTCACGCTTGGGCGGCAGTGTCCTGAATTGGTAAGCTGAACCAAATGGAAAGATCAGACACACGCAGACGGCAACCGTTTCTTCGGATGTCAATTCTCGTTCTGCTATTTGGTCTATTGACGGTGCTCTTGACTTGGAAACCGCCAACGGTTGCTCGCACTGAAACGCGAGTTCTCAGCGGATCAATGGCACCGTTTCTCCGTGGTCCCCACCTGCAGTTCATCTGCGAATCATGTTCATTTTCGTATGATACGGATCCGGTGCTCGTCAGTTCGCAAACCTATAGTCGGTGTCCTAATTGTGGCAATATCAACGAAACAGATGGGATTGCGCACGAGGGTGATTTAGTCAGACTATTTGAAAGCGACAATGTCGAACCAAATCGCTGGGATGTTATTGCGTTTCGCCGTAATTCGGACAGGGTGCAGGAAGGTGAAAGCGACGTGGCAGTCAAACGAGTCATCGGATTACCCGGTGAATTGGTCGCATTTGAAGATGGGGAGTTGTATCTAAATGACAAGCTTCATCAAAAAGATCTTTTTGAATTTTTCACCCTATCGACACTCGTTCATGACAGTTATTTCAAGTCGTCGACGTTTGATCCCGCCGATGCACAAGACTATGTAGAAGCTCCAGCCGGTCAATTTAATAAACAGGGATCAGACTGGGCTTATGAGGATGACCAATGGACATGCACTTCTACTTCGGATGACTTTGATACTTGGCTGCAATACCACCAGCAGTACGTCGTTAACGGATTAGTGTTTCCCGCAGAGATTAGTGTTGGATCATATGTGCTGGATTTCAATTCGTATAATCAGCACGCAGATCGCTTTCCGATGTATCACGTCTATGATCTTCTCGCACACGTCATAATTGAGACAGATGGACTGCAACGCCTGGGCCTCCGCGTGTCAGACGTCGTGCTGGATTTACAGATAAGCGACGGGCAAGGTGTTATTAAACAGTATGGTGGAGAGCAGATATCAACAGTGTCAGTCGGTTCGATCGATTCCGAAACGGTCCATTTAAGACTTGGCCGAATTGATGAAAAGGCATGGTTGCAAATAGACGATCGCGATCCAGTGAGCTTTGATTTGCCATTAATCAAGGCACTTGGAGAAAGGAACCAGCACTGGGTAAATCTTGTTCCGCTAAGTGTAGCCGCTGTCGGCGGAAAAGTGTCACTACAGAGATTTCTGTTGTATCGGGACGTCTATTGGATCGATGCGGAGAATGGCAATCAACGCTGTGTATACCAAAATGCACTTTCAGATGGCGAGTGGTTTGTAGTGGGGGATAATCTTGTTCAGTCCATCGATAGCAGGCACTGGCGGGCACCGGTCATTCGCAATCAACTACTTTCACTCGTCCAACGAGCGGATCTGCAGTAGTAGGAATTACCCATCATCGGATGTCGGCGGTATATACCTGCCTTTGGTAATCGTGTAACATCCGGAAGTGAACGTAATGTGCATTTTTTGCGTATTAAATGGCACTTGCCGTACGGTTTCACCGATCAGCGAGAGTACGGTTTTCAGCTAAACAAGCTCCCTTTTTTCAGTAATGACAAGACGTGAGACTATTTGTAAAAAGAGCTCCCGATTCGCAAGTTAGCTCAACACGTGACTCAGTAGAATCAGTGGTTGTCGCTATTATTCTTGCGCTCCTGTTCCGTGGGTTCATAGTGGAAGCGTTCGTGATTCCGACTGGTTCCATGGCCGAAGGCCTGCACGGTAGACACATGGATCTTGAGTGTCCGGAATGCGGGTTTCAATATCAAACGACGGCCAGCGATGAAAATGCAGACGAGATAGATCTCAAACTTGTCGCAACCGGGAAGTGTCCGATTTGTCGTCATGTCCATAGATACGATCGAGACAAGCCGAACGAGCGCAGCTTTTCCGGGGATCGGATTCTCGTCAATAAGTTGTCTTACGTGTTTGGTGACCCGGAACGATGGGATGTCATCGTATTTAAGTTTCCTGGTAATGCAACTCAGAATTACATCAAGCGACTCATCGGTCTTCCCGGTGAGCAAGTTCGTATATTTAATGGCGACATCTACACCAGACCGTTAGGTGATCTCGAATCGCCGTTTATCATCGCGAGAAAGCCATCCCGCAAACAACTCACGATGATGCACAAAGTACATGATTCAGAATACCGTTCTCGCACTTTGAACCTGATTCGATATCCGTACCGATGGCGCAAAGTTGGTTTTGAAAAAGTCGACAAGTATGAAGGACCATGGGCAGATCACGACGGCAATTTCCCATTTGTAACTGACGGTTCGTATGAAGGCGATCAATTCATCAATTACTATCACATTCCGTGCCGGCCTGACTGGTGGGATGAAATTAATCGTCGGCTTGGTGGATATTGGGAAGCGGTAAAGGGTGGTGATATGACCACAGCCAATAATATCCTGATGCGCAGTGAATTGGTCGGAAAAATACCACATCCACAACACTCCTCGCTCGTTAAGGATTTTGTGGCATATAACAACTACTCATTTTTTCATTACGGACGGAAACCGGACGCTGTCGTTACGTCCGATGCCAGAGAACACCCACAACGCGACAAGGCTGACGGGATCCACTGGGTTGGGGATTTATGTCTCGAAGCAGATATCGAAATCAATTCAGATTCAGGAGAATTGGTTTTTCAGATTGTTGAAGGCATGATCGCCCATCAGTGTCGAATTGACGTATCAACAGGAACTGCAACACTGGTCATTGATGACGGTCGGCAGGAATTCACGGATGCTCAAGGAAATACAAACGTGACGGTTCAGGGTGCTACGAGTCTAAGTGGGACCGGATCATACAGCGTGCGATTCTCAAACTTCGATGATGAGTTACGCCTTTGGATCGACGATTCACTGGTGGAATTCGACACGCCTGCAACATTTATTCCGCGGGAAGCGCCAGTACCCAATTGGACGAAAGATAACGCTGGTGACCGGTTACCACTTGGTATTGCTTCTAACGGATTGGCTATGAAGATCAACAATGCCAGAGTTTATAGAGATGTCTATTACATCGCCCAATCGGGTCACAGGCTAGGTAGCGACTACCAACCGTTTCTGCGCAATCACGGGGATTTCAATTATCTCAATCCTGGTGAGTCGCGTGATCAGTTGGCCGAAGAGGCCTACCGTGCACGTAAGCGACTGTTTGATGGGCGTGCAGAGTTGATACTTGATGTACATGAAGACCATTTCCTGCCACTCGGTGACAACAGTCAGCAAAGTTCTGACGGAAGAGGATGGTCTGCCGATCGAGCACTTCATCGTAGGTTACTAATTGGCGAAGCTCTTATGGTCTATTGGCCTCATGGTTGGCGGAAAAAGTGGCTATTCAATGCTCCAATTATTCCGAACTTTAAGGAATTCCGTGTAATCCGTTAGAATGAAGCAAGCCTGATTGCATGAGGCAATCAACAAACACCATCCATTTGGTTTCAAGGAGGAACCAAAGTCCATGCCACTTCTTGAAGTAGACGGACTCGTAAAGTCATTTGGGCGCCGCCGCGTCGTAGATGGTGTGAGCTTTCATATTAATGAAGGCGAAATAGTCGGATTGCTCGGTCCTAACGGTGCAGGAAAAACCACGAGTTTCCGCATGACGTGCGGATTACTTGAACCGGATGAAGGTACCGTTACTCTACAGTCAGAAGATGTAACCGATTGGCCGATGCACCGGCGAGCCAAGATTGGTGGTATGGGTTACCTAGCTCAGAAGCCGAGTATTTTTCAAAAGCTTTCGGTGGAAAAGAACTTGCTGTTGATGCTCGAATTAGTTGGCATCAAAGGTAAAGCAGCGAAGACGCGTTGTACCGAGTTACTGGAACAATTCAATATCCCTCATATTCGCAAGACGAAATCTGCGAAGGTATCCGGAGGTGAGAGACGACGACTTGAAATCGCTCGTTGCCTCATTTCCCACCCGCGTGTCATTATGCTGGATGAACCGTTTGCGGGTGTTGACCCGATTCGCGTTCAGGAAATCCGAAGCATCTTGTTGGCGCTGAGAGATGATGAAGGAATCTCGATCCTGATTACTGATCATAATGCCGAAGCAATACTGCAAACGGTGGATCGCTGCTATGTGATCAATGAAGGACAAGTGCTGTACCACGGCACACCGGATGAAGTGAAACAACATCCGGAAGTACGGCAAAAATACCTCGGTGATATGGACGATGTCGTATCCACACGACCTGTTTCCAAATCAGCTTAGGTAATCAACCGTGGATTGCTGCTGCGGCGGGTATTGCAACTCTCACCCTCTCCAAGAGGTGTGATTCTTGGGTTACGATGAAGTTCTGCGTCTGATGGCGTCAGTTATTTCTCTATACGAGATGCGAATCGAGCATCTCAACCAACTAGTGATGTTTGCAGCCTAGAAACACAACACCGGAATCAAGAATCATGAGCGACCCATATTTCCAGCAAATGTTTGCCGATCGTATTGGCGGTATTAACTATGGGAAAGGTACGGATATCTACAAGTTTGAGAAGATCAAACGAGCCAAGCGTAAAGCGATTGCAGAGAATCCAGATCGAGATTTGTTGGACTTTGGCATCGGTGAAAATGACGCACCGGCTGCTGAGAGCGTCCGAAATGTTATGGCTGAAGAAATCCATAAGCCAGAGAATCGCGGATACGCAGATAACGGCATTGATGAATTCAAACAAGCTGTCAGCAGGTTTATGCAGAGAAACTTCAATGTAGCGTTAGATCCTGAAACGGAGATCAATCACTGTATTGGAAGTAAAACTGCTTTGTCGATGTTACCGGCGTGTTTTATTAATCCTGGCGATATCACATTAATGACCGTTCCCGGTTACCCAGTTGCCGGTACGCATACCGGCTATTACGGAGGAACGGTTTATAAGCTGCCTTTGCTAGAGGAAAACAACTTCTTCCCGGACCTCGATAACATTCCGGAAGATGTTGTTAGTAAAGCTAAGTTACTGGTCATCAACTATCCAAACAGCCCCACAGGCAAACTGGCAACCAAAGCTTTTTTTGAAAAGGTAGTCCAGTTTGCGAAGGAAAACAACATCGTTGTCGTACAGGATGCAGCACACGTGTTACTGACGTTCGACGGTGAACCGATGTCATTCCTTGAAACCCCAGGCGCAAGAGACGTGGGCGTTGAAGTCCATTCGCTTTCCAAAGGGTTTGATATGATCGGATGGCGAATCGGTTGGGTGTGTGGAAACCCTCTTCTTGTACAGGCCTTTTCCGACGTTAAGGATAACTGCGATTCAGGTCAGTTTATTGCCATTCAGAAAGCTGCAGCCGCAGCACTTGATGATGATGCTATTCCGCAACAGGTCAGGTCAAAGTACCGTCGCCGAATGGAAAAGCTTGTAAGAACGCTTACGAATTGCGGCTGGCAATGTGAATTCCCAGGTGGCTCTTACTTTTTGTACACCAAAGCACCTAAAGGCATTCAAGGCAGTCACACATTTTCAAACGCTGAAGATGCAAGCCAGTATCTAATCACGGAACAGGCGATCGTGACAGTGCCGTGGGATGATGCCGGGCCGTTTCTGAGATTCTCCGTTACTTATGTAGCAGATGATGAAGCGGCGGAAGATGCGTTGATGGCAGAGACCGAAGCACGCCTTAAAGATGTACCGTTTGAGTTTTAATCAGAATTAAAATCAAAGCAGATGACGTGCTTTGATTTCCAGATACTGATTAACAAGTGGTGCAGTTAGATCTTCGGGATATACATCCAGAGCTTTAATGCCCTGATGCTCAAGTGAGCTTATTACCTGGTGTCGCCAGTTTAGAATCTCCGCGGCAGCCGCACTCTTAAAAATGTCCTGCCGCTGATTTGCCGCATCGAACATCTCATGATCTCTCAGTAATACCGAGATGGGCAAATGACGTGTCGAAGCGGACTGCATGTAGGACAGGATTTGTTGCGAATTCACTTCATCCACCACATTGGTGATCAGGATTACAAGCGCCCTGCGATTGCTTCGCCGTGCAAGATATTGAAAAGCCTCGTCATAACGGCTCTCAACCATTTCAGGAAACTCATCAAAAGATGCATGCAACAGACGATTAAGATGCTTCTTGCCAGAGCCCGGAGGTATGAACTTGTGAATACGGTCTGAGAAGCAGATCAATCCAACTGAGTCACCTTGATTTAACGCAACATGACTTAGCATTAACATGGCGTTAAATGCATGGTCTAGGTATGTATGCCCTTCTGAGTGATTCGTCATCATCCGACCGCAATCAACCAGGAAAATCACTCGTTGATTCTGATTTGATTGGAAATCCCGTACGATCAGCTTGCTGTGACGAGCCGTGGCTCGCCAGTCAACCGTGCGATAATGGTCATCTCTGGTATAGTCGCGCAATCGTTCGAATTCGTTGTCTTGTCCGACTCGTCTGATTCGACGAACCCCGAGTGCATTAAGCCGATTTGAACGAGCGAGAAGGGTGTAATGGGAAACTTGTTGCAGGTCGGGGAAGACGTTAATGATGGTCCTGCATGGTACTTTGATTATGCGCTTGAACATGCGCATGGCGCTCGTCACTTGGACGTAAATACAATCGAGTGGGAATTCACCACGCTCGTTGGCTCGTAACGTGTAGTTAAACGACATCCCGCTTTCTGGCGGAATTGTATCAGCAAACAAGTTGGGAATCGCTTCAAACGACTCTGGTACGTCGTCACGAATTGCTACATTCTTGCTATTGGTGCCATCATTATGGACAACGAAGGAGACATCCAGCTCTTTTGATAGTGATGCGACTCCCAGATGTTGTCGTTCTGCCCGGAACTGAGAATTCTTGGCCAACGTGAACAGATCCAGAAATGGAATCGCAATAAGTGCGATATCTAGAATTAAGACGAAGACAAGTAAATCTGGTTGGAATGCGGTGAGGATTGCCAGTAAGCATGGGACACCAGCCAAGATTAGGAATCCCCAATTCGGATACACATCGCGCCGCGCAAGGATTAGCAAGGGCACGATGACTGCGACTAATGTCAGCCATGGAAATGTCTGTACCAGATCAATTCCCTGTTGGATTTGAGTGGTATCCATTTTAGACTCGCGGTACTTCTATTGTTCGAATCATATCTCTGAGAATGCTGTCCACAGATTGTCCCTCAACTTCGAGCTCCGGCGCGAGTAACACGCGATGCCGCAGTGTTGGCAGTGCTAATTGAACAACGTCGTCCGGTATCGCGTATTTACGCCCCTGGAACGCTGCAAGTGTCCTTGCGCCCTGCATCAGAGCTAGACCGGCACGAGGTGATGCTCCCAGGTATAGCTGAGGCCATGTGCGCGTCAGCCTTACGACCTTGTTGATGTAATCGACAAGTGCCGGTTCGACTAAGACATTACCCGTTTCTTTAGTAACAGCAACTATTTGTTCCGGCGATGCAATGGTGTCCAAGTCATTGGAAAGTCGACTATTTATATCGACCTGTTCACTATGCATTTTTAAGATGTTGGCTTCCTGTTCTTCAGTTGGATAGTCCACCATTAACTTGAACATAAAACGATCAAGCTGCGCTTCAGGAAGATTGTAAGTACCTTCGGATTCAATTGGATTTTGAGTGGCCATGACCAGGAATGGTGCTTCCATCGGGTAAGTTTCACCATCAACGGTTACGCGGCGCTCCTGCATAATCTCCAAAAGTGCAGCATGAGTCTTTGCCGGACTTCGGTTGATTTCATCTGCCAGGAGCAGCTGTGTGAAAACAGGGCCAGGGTAAAACGTGAACTCTTGTGTCTTCATATTGAAGATTGGAGCGCCGGTTATGTCGGACGGCATTAAGTCCGCGGTGAATTGGATTCGGCCAAAGTCACACCCAAGAATATGTCCAAGGGTCCGTACAAAGAGTGTTTTACCCAGTCCGGGGACACTCTCAATTAACACATGACCCCCTGAAAACAGAGCGACCAATGAACCGACGACCAGCTCATCTTGTCCTACAAAGATCTTCCCAACTTCTTTGGTTATTGCTTGAAATAACTGTCTGGTTTCCGTGGCGCTTCCGCGCGTCGAATCCATGTCGATCGAGATCTTTCCAATGGCATCTAACGTCGGTGAATTAATTGGCGCTGTCTGCTGAACGATCGGTTGTTGCACCATTGTTGGAGCTGCCATTGGCGCGGTTGCCGGTTGCGAAGCCGGCACCTGTATATTGGTTTGGCATTTTGGACACTGTACCTGAGATCCTTGAAACCCTGCAGGTAATGAAAGCACTTGCGAACAAGTTGGGCAGCTAAATGTAGGTGATGAGGCCATTTGTTACTTTCGTTGCTACTCAATTAGTCATTTAGTCATTGGAAACATGTTGGTCGTAATACTGAATTGTCATTCCAGCGTGTTGGGTGTCTCGTGTCTTATTTAAGAGGCCACCCACAGCGTCGATGTGCCGTCCGAAATTCCGGATGTCTCGGTTTTCGCCTTTGTGATCAACGACCGTCGATACTGTAAATCGTTCTCTTGCCCGCCCAAAAATAGGAAATCTAAGGAAACAATAAATGAGCCCGGCGATACATAAATGAATGAGGATCAGTCCAAGCGGGTTGGTCATTAGTAAATTGAAGAAACCTGGCCGCTGTTCACGGTCTGGCCTGTTTGGGTTGGCTCCCGAGGGTGGATTTCTACCAACGGACGGGCCACTTTGTCTGCTTTCAACAAATGTCACCTGCAGATCTTCACCACAGAAATCAATGATCTTGCCAGCTAGTTTTCGATGTTCGTGATTGATCAGCGAGAAATTCAAAAGGAATGAGCCGTTTTGTGCGACAAGTACGCTACGGTCCTTATTGCCGACCGGCCCCATACGAAATAAAAGTGGTGTGTTTTCGGCTAAGATCAAATCCTCATAATGCCACCCCGAATTATTGAATTTGCGGTGTTGAATTTCACCACGAATCGCGATCTCGCATTTGTCGGTATCAATGCCATCAAGCCATAATGAGTCAGATGCGGTAAGATCTCGTACAAATCTATTGGATTGAGTCATATCGATCGTAAACCAATCTAGTTGCTGTATTTCAGGTGTGCGTTGGCGTAGTGCTTCGTGACGCATTATGGCCTGATTGAATTTCTTTTGTGCTGCCGCCTTGGAATCTCCGGTAGAAGTTCGTATGACTTTGCTCCAATATGGCAGCTCGGCGTCGTAGTCCCGGCCAATGTAGATTAGTGTCTTCCCCGTTCCTTCAAATATCCATGACTCAAACCATTCCCTTTCTCGTTCGTTAGGACCAATAAAGCTGTCCGGTGCCCATATGATGACATCGCTCGCTCGAACGCGGCTATCGAGTCGTGTTGAAAACCGGACACTATGTCCCGCCGATTCGAACATGTTTGCAAATACCGCGGTACCGTTGACGCTAAATCTACCTTTGGATTGCACACCTTCGCCGTATGTGGCGTCGAAAGGAACGGATTCCTCTTCTTCTTCGTCGCATCCCGCAATTGTTAGTGATGCAATTAGAATCATCATCAAATACCAAAAGTGCTTCATGCCTGAACACCTCCGGGCAGCGATCTGTGAAATTCATCAATCAGCAGCCAACATTCATCAAATTCAGTTTTGGATATATCCTGATTACCGAAGAAGACATCTTCGAAGCAATACACGGTGCTCGACAGAAGCTTCTTCAGACTCGGCAGTTTGACCAATTCTCTTAGATACTGGTGATTTGTCTTGCCGCGAGTCAGCTTAATGCAATGACGCTTATCTAATTCCAGTAATTGATAGCTAAATAAGTAGACAATCGCCTGATTGAATTCGCCGTTCGCATAACATTGTCTGATGCGATCCAGTAATGTTGCCGGAGCCAAATCCAATTGGAACGGCAATTCCTCGGCTCGTTCATCAAGGTCAGAGGCATCATCGGCACTGACCGCCTTCGCTTTTTTGGGTTGCTTTTCTCGATTAATGATCGCATAGACAATCGCAATGACGACAGCAATCACTACCAATCCAACAATGATGTAAACCAAAACCTGCATGAATGCGCCGGAGATACCAAAGCTGAATCCACTAAAGTCCGGTGGTTCGAAATCTGGTGCATCACGATCTGAATTATCAAATTTACCGGGATCCCAGTTAGAAGGATTGCCGGCGCGGTCGTCATTGAAAAAACCATCGCGTGATTGGCGATCCCGTTGTCGCTCAGCAAGTCGCTTAAGCATATCCCGTATAGCCCGCTGAGTGCGTGGGTCATTGGCGAGTCGCCTAAGCGTGTCCTCGTCAAACTGTTCCCCGATTCTTTCAGCATATTCGCCCATTCGTTCGATCTGACGCTTGGCTTGTTCACGTGTAGCCGGATCATCCAGATATCGCTCAAGTTTTTCAAAGTCCACATTGGACTGGGTTAGCTCTTGGTCAAAGGGGGATTCATCATTGCCGCTACCCTGCTCTTGTGACCATTCATGCAATCGTTGCATTTGACGTTCGAATGCTTCTCTAGTCGCCGGGTCATTCATCGCGCGTTCGAAGTCGCGGATGTCGAAATTCTCATCCAGCCACTTTTCATCAAATGGAAGATCATCAGGATCAAAGTCTTCAAATCGTTTTGCGAAATCGCGCATGTCTTGTTCGAATTGCCGACGCGATTCCGGATCTTGTAGATACTCCTCAAGTCGATCGAAATTCAGATCTTCGTTTAGAAACTCATCATCAAACGGCAAGTCGCTGTCGATGAGCGATTTATCATCTATTGGGCCCAGTGGAACGGACTTGAATTGATCACCCTTCTGGTCGTACCAGGGCAACTTACCTTGTTGTTCGAGTGCCTTCCTTCCAAATTCAACGTAGTCACGATCTTGTGCAGAGACTGTGACAGTCTGAATGATCAGGATGCAGAGCGTCCAAAGTGGAATGGACTTCGAATTGGCAGGTTGGAATCTCATACAGACTTAGTGGTTAGACGTTTCCTAATTGGATTCGCTCCTTTATTTTCTCTGCTTCGGCACGAATAAGTAACTCGGCTTCCCAGCCTTCCATTTCAATACGCACATCCAGGTAATTTAGAAACCGCACGATGGAAAGGAATCCAGCTGCCATCCACATGCTAATCGGTAGTCCCCATCGTAGAACCCACAACGTCGTTTGATTCTGATTCACAAACGTCGTTGCAAAGAATATCATGCCGCCGACTAGACTGGTTGTGATAATCATCGACATGATCATTCCACTCATGACACGACCTCCTACTCCCGTGCGGCTTCGATGTACTCCTTTACTCCGCTTACTCAATGTGATTTGCCCCTTGGACTTTGCAAAAAGTGGCGTCTTTTCCAACAGGATGATTTCGAGAATGAAGGGTCTCACCATTCTCAGAATAACAACGTAAAGCGTTATTAAAACGAGTAATCCAATATGGTCGTCATAACTTTGGTAGTTTCTCGTCTGGATTCCCTGTATCACCAACAATCCCGGGATGATGCCGCGTAAACAACCGACACTCCAGAACAAGACTCCAAACCGGGAAAATGTTTCCGAAATAAGTTTTCGTAAGGATGACTCTACGCCGAATACGATTTGTCCAAGCAGAACGACTGACAGCATAGACACGATGGGTGCCTGAATGATGACCAAGCAAATCAATGTGGTGACAAATGGAGTCTTTATGATCGCATCATATGACAATTCATACTCAGGTGTATCCAAATGCACAAACGACGTAAATTCTGAATCGATTAAGAGAAGATGACTTATTAACTGGTCGTTGAGAAACAGCATAGGGATAATAACAACGAGCATCGCCAAGGCGAGTCGTATTGGATACGTCCGTATCACATGGAGTGAAAGATCCATCAACTCGTAGGTTTTGCGTCGCCGTATTGCGATCCTCGGATTATCGAATTTCATGGCGACCTCCCTGTCGAATGCCAAGGACAATGAAATAGCCGATGATGCTGACTAATGACAGGATCATGATGGTAAATCGCACCCAGTACGGAGCGTCTGACGGAGCAATCCATCCTTCTATAAAGGCTGCCAGGATCATCATGACAATGGCACATCCGATAATTGGGATGGTTTCCATCCCGTTTTTTTGTAGCGATGCTTTGCGGGTGAGTCCCTTGGTGTTAATCCACGACATTCCGAGTTTGACTCCGGCAGCAGTAGCAAGAATCAAGGCAGCAAATTCGAACACCAGGTGGCCAGTAGCCCAATTGACTAGGTTGTTATAAACGTCTACTGGTGCATCCGGCCTCGCGTAGTATCCAAACGTGCCACCAAATAGATATGAATTGAACATGGTAAAGACGAGGCCGGGAATAATGAGTATTCCTTCGACAAATGTCTTTAGGCACAAATTGACATTATTCCAGATATAGAAACCAGGGCTGTCGAGCGTTGCATGACGCCCTCCTTGCATGGTGATCCCGGCGTCCGAATGCATTTGGTCCACACTCGCAATGAAATCTGAAAGTATCGGCTGGTTATCGAATTGGGGCCATATCGTGTCTTCATATGAAAGCCACATACTCAGAAAAAACATGCCCCAAAACAAAACGAATACGACTCTTACAGACTTGTCATGAAATACCCTGTGCGGCACGTCGTACATCAAGACGGGTAACCAGTTGGATATACGCATACGGTCAGCGCGATAGAGCTGATTGTGTGACTGAGCTACCAGATCGTGCAGATATTGAACTGTATCTGGTGGTAGTGAATAGGAATCTGCGAGTGCCAGATCTGCACACGCCGCACGGTAGAGTGCGGCGAATCGATTCATTTGTGCGCCGGTGAGCTTCTGCCGACTTCCGTACTGAAAAGAATGTACGTATTGCTCCAATTCACTCCATTGCGGCTGTCGTTTTTCGATTAATTCTGCTGCCTTCATTGGATCCCACCTTGTTGCACAAATGGTGTGGTTGTTGACAGCGAGCCGGCTTGTGTGAGGTATTGGCTCATAGGTAAGAATTGTTCTGTTGGCTCGGAAAAGAATGCCATGCGATACAGCGCACACAGCAGCAAATCAAAACTCTGTACCCGAATGCCAAGTTGATCGCATAATGGTTGTCCGAGATGGCGAGAGATTTCTTCTCGACGAGGCTGACTTAGCCACCCACGTTGGCCCACATAGTGCGCCAATGCCTGTGCCATACTTCGTGGGATGGCGTAGCTCTGTGGGATGGCATGAATGATCTGCTCTATCCCCGGTTCATTTAAATGAATAGCGGGTCGAGTGACACTGGCTTCGGCATCAATGACCATCGTTCCCGCGACAAGATCTCCGAGACGCTGATATCGACTGGACACAGTCATGATCACGACTGCCAGCAGGCCTGTCGGAATTAAGAGTAGATCCTGGTTGATATCGGAATTAAAAAACGAGAGTGGCACCAGTGGAAATAAATCCGCATCTCGAAGCAGATTTCGCACGATGGATTGCACGAAGCTGACTGGTTTTCCATCGGTCGTTGCGACGCGAATACCAACAATCTTTTTCCCAATCGTCTGCCCATTTCTCCATGTCTCAAAGACGATGAAATAAGTCCAGCGCACGAAGAAGACAAAGAAGAGAACAAAGCCGCTGCCGCCACCGCCACCCAATTGCATGAAGGTAACGAGGATCATCAACAAAAACACAAACAAGCCAAGTATTAGCGAGTCGAGTACGAAAGCGCCGGCACGACGAAACGGCCCAGCAAGCCGGTAACTAAATTGGATATTCTCAGGCGTAACGATCGAAACGCTGGTATCCAAGGGTTGATGTTGTTTAGCCATAGTCGGCGGAGAATCTGCTGTTTGCTTGGAGCTACCGTGCTTTGTTAATGGTGCGATGACCACAGTATCTTATTTTGCTTTAATTCCTGCTCGAAATCAAAAATATCATCCATCATGGAATTGTGATACAGCCCGTCCCTGTTATTGAAATGTGTGTGTTTCCGTGTACAACCAAATGAACATACATTCGGTTAGATATACAGGAAATGATGAGACATGAAGCTTGATGGAAAACTAGCTGTCGTTACCGGTGGTGGTACCGGTATTGGCCTGGGTATTGTTCACGCCTTTGCAGCAGAAGGCTGTAAGGTCATTATTTGCGGTCGCCGTGAAGAGCCACTAAAAGAAGCGGCAGATGCATGGTCGGGCAACGGTGAGATTTTGTATCACACATGCGACGTTTCCTGTAAGGAAAGCGTAAAAGGATTCTTCGATTGGGTGAAAGCTACTGCCGGTGTGCCGGATATCCTTGTGAATTCAGCAGGTACGAATATTCCAAATCGTACCATTGCTGAGATGGGACAAGATCAATGGGATCAGGTCATGGCCATCAATGCCAGCGGTTCATACTACTGCATGTATGAAGTTCTAAGCGAAATGAGAGAACGCAAAGACGGCTTGATCATAAACATTTCTTCGACGTCGGGCATTCGTGCATCAGCCTTGGGTGGAATTGCATACTCCGCTTCTAAATTTGCTGTTGCTGCACTCGGTATTGCCACTGCAAACGAAGTGGCTGCTGATAACGTGAAGATTACGAATATCTACCCGGGTGAAGTTGATACTCCAATCCTTGCAAAACGTCCGGCGGCTGTCACCGAAGAACATCGAGCTCGGATGCTCAAGCCTGAATCATTAGGACACTTGGCACTATCCATTGCACTATTGCCGCAAGGTGCTCATGTTCCGGAAGTTACGATTAAACCGCTGCTGCAGGAGTTTATGTAAATCGAATAAGCAGTATTAAGAAAAAAGAGCCGGTAGCTAGTGATTAGCTGCCGGCTCTTTTTCGTATTCTATATTGAAACCAGCTGCTAGCTGACTTCCCATGTGTCTCCAGCATTAAAGAGTGCATCGAGTTCGCCGGTTCCTTTTTGCTCACGGGCTGCTTCGACCTGTCCGTTGAGCATCTCGTCGTATACCGGAACGTCTACACTACGGAAAATGCCGATCGGCTCTGGAAATTCCGGTTGTCGCATACGTGCAAGCAGAAAAGCGAGAGTTGGTTCAGAGGCCTTTTCGTCATGGAACAGCAGGTCATCTTCGGTGATACCTTTTCCGAGTTCCACAACTTCGGGTGTTATACCATTGAGGCGGATTCCTTTGTCTCGGTCTTTACCGAAGATCATCGGTTTGCCATGTTCAAGTTCCAGAACATTATCGGACTTCGTTTCCCGATCGGTCGCATACTTGAAGGCTCCGTCATTGAAAATGTTGCAGTTTTGATATACCTCTACAAATGAGGCACCTTTATGAGCTGCAGCTGCTAACAATGTTTTGCCAAGATGCTTAATATTCACATCGATCGAGCGAGCGACAAATGCTCCGTCGCAGCCCATTGCAACAGACAGAGGCGTGAGTGGGTTATCAATCGAGCCCATTGGAGTGCTCTTGGTGACCTTACCTGTTTCAGATGTTGGTGAGTACTGGCCCTTTGTCAAACCGTAGATTCGGTTGTTAAACAGGATAATATTTATATCGACATTTCGCCGCAAAGCGTGCATCAGATGATTGCCGCCGATACTCAATGAGTCACCATCACCGGTGATCACCCAAACTTGAAGGTCAGGCCGCACGGACTTTAATCCAGTAGCAAACGCAGGTGCACGTCCATGAATACTGTGTATTCCGTAGGTGTTCATGTAGTACGGAAAACGACTTGAACATCCAATTCCGGATATAAAGACAGTCTTTTCACGCGGGAATGCCTGCTCAGCAAGCGCCTTCTTCATTTGGGCCAAAATGGAGTAGTCTCCACAGCCAGGACACCAGCGTACGTCTTGGTCGCTACCAAATTCAGCAGGTTTAAGTACAGGAAGTTCAGTGCTCATAAGTCATCACCATTTGATCGGTGGAAATCGTTGATTTGTTTTTAAAGGAGTTCGCGAATCTTGGCTTCAATTTCCGTAACTGTAAACGGGCGGCCTTTTATCTTATTCAGCGTTTCCGTTTCCAACAGGAACTCACTGCGGAGAATTGTATTTAGCTGTCCCAAGTTAAGCTCCGGAACAAGTACTTTCTTGAAATTACCAAGAATGGTTTCCAGGTTGCGAGGGAATGGACACAAGTGCCGCAGGTGAGCATGACCAACCGAAAGGCCATCGTTAACACAGTGTGTAACAGCTGTCACACATGCCCCGTATGTACCGCCCCAACTTAGGACTAACACATCACCGGATTGTTCGCCGGTGACTTGCTGTTCAGGAATGAATTCAGCTATTTTTTGGACCTTCGCATCCCGTAGCTCACACATGTGCTGGTGATTGTCGGGGTCGTAACTGACATTTCCAGTATTCTCTTGCTTTTCCAACCCACCAATACGATGTTCCAGACCCTTTGTTCCAGGAATCGCCCACGGACGAGCCAGATCTTCATTGCGCAGATACGGTAGAAACGGTTCAGCATCCTCTTCACGTGGTCCAGGATGTTGAATTTCGATTTCCGGTAGTTCATCAGCACTTGGAATCAGCCATGGCTCAGCACCATTGGCAATATAGCCATCTGAAAGCAACATTACCGGAATCATATATTTTGATGCGATTTGCCATGCTTCAATCGCAGTGCGGAAGCAATCTGATGGGCTGCAAGGAGCAATAATCGGCAGCGGGGATTCACCGTTGCGACCGTACATTGCCTGAAACAAATCAGATTGCTCCGTTTTCGTAGGCAGGCCGGTACTTGGTCCACCACGTTGGATGTTGATCACGATCATCGGCAATTCGAGAATCATGCCCAACCCAATTGCTTCGCCTTTAAGTGCGATACCAGGGCCGCTGGATGTTGTAATCGCCATCGCTCCGCCAAAGGCAGCACCAATTGTCGAGCACGCAGCGGCAATTTCATCTTCAGCTTGAAATGTTCGTACACCAAAGTGCTTATGCCGACTTAACTCGTGAAGAATATCACTAGCGGGTGTGATGGGGTACGACCCTAAGAATAATTCCTTGCCGCTGAGCCGTGCAGCCGCAATACACCCAAGTGCTAAAGCCTGATTTCCCATAATGTTTCGATAGGTGCCAGGCTCAAGTTTTGCCGGTGTGACATGGTAAGTACTTAGTGCTGATTCTGTCGTTTCGCCGAAATTCCAACCGGCCTTTAAAGCGCGTTCATTCGCACCGGCAATTTCCGGCTTGTTCCCGAATTTCTGTTCGATGAATGTAAGCGTTGGCTGAAGGTCTCGACCATAGAGCCAGTAAATAAACCCCATTGCAAAGAAGTTCTTACAACGATCGGCAAGCTTCGTGCTCAATCCGAGTTCTTCAACGGCCGCACGTGTAAGCGTTGTCATACCAATCTTGATAACTCGATAGTTGTCTTCGAGATCAGGATTATCCAGTGGATTCTCTTCGATAGCAGCAAGGCGAAAGTCTTTATCTGTGAACGAGTCAGTGTTCACAACCAGTGTGCCGCCTTTACGCAGGTCACCAATGTTCGTGATGAAAGCAGCTGGATTCATCACCACGAGCGTGTCCAGTTGATCGCCCGGTGTGAAGATGTCTTCAGATGCGAATTGCACCTGAAATCCACTGACACCTGCTCGCGTTCCGCGTGGTGCGCGAATCTCAGCCGGGAAGTCAGGAAAAGTTGCTACATCGTTACCTGCTAGTGCAGATGTATTGGTTAACTGACTTCCTGTTAATTGCATGCCGTCACCGGAGTCTCCGGCAAGACGGACGGTTGCGCTAGAAATGTTCTCTACAGGGCGGTCGCTAGTATTTACTGGGGCCGTAGTCGACATTGTTGATCCGTTAACTGCTGTATGTTTGTGTCGATATCAAGGGTGATTGAG
>Ga0114933_10000826_pt1 | contig 36227 bp, 33 predicted proteins | sample 4SBtaG_FD_89691 | JGI IMG/M metagenome (GOLD analysis project Ga0114933, IMG submission 89691) | Deep subsurface microbial communities from Kolumbo volcano to uncover new lineages of life (NeLLi) - 4SBTROV12_W25 metaG | ecosystem: Environmental > Aquatic > Marine > Volcanic | place: Kolumbo... | reverse complement strand
ATAAAATATTCTTTTATGAACGCTATACCTAAAACATTAGCATCTGGTGTTTCAAGAAGAAATTTAGTAAAAAGTATTAAAGACTTATATTCTGCAAAAGGAACTAAAGAGGGTCATAAACTTTTTATGAGATTATTGCTTGCAGAAAATTCTGAAATAATATATCCAAATCAATATATGATAAGAATGTCTGATGGTAATTGGAAAGAGAATGTAAAGATAAGAGTTTCATCAACTGGTTCATCTGGGTCAGAAGCATTAAACAAAGTTATTACAGGTGGAACATCTCAAGCCACAGCAACTGTTTCTGATGTTTCAACTTTTCAACAAGGTGTAATATCGGTCATAGAGTTTACAATAGAGGATTATAAGTTTGGTATCAATTTAGATACTTTATCATTAAGTGGGTTTGTATCTGGCGAAACAATTACTGCAACCTCTGCTACAAGTGATACAGAAATATCTTTTACAATTAAAGATATTATTTCAACAACATCAATATCAAATGATGGTATTTTAAATACAGTAAATGAGGATTTAGTAGTAGACTCTTCAAAAGGAAATGGATTTGGTTCAGTTAAAGTTGGTACACTAAATGGTGGAGGTATTAGTGAGGTATTTGTAGATACTGTAGGGAGTGGATATGAAGCTGGAGAGAAAGTATTATTTTCAGGTGGAACGGATATCATACCAGCCGAGGGATTTATTTCGGTTATTGGTGGAGGAATATTATTAGAGTCTGGAACAGATTCTACAGGCACAGGTACAATACTTATAGAATCTGGTTCAGTATTAATAGACGAACCTTTTAATATAGCATTAGAAAGTAAAGAAGTTTTAAATGGACCTTTTTATCTTTATGGAACTGCTGGATTAACTATATCAGATGGAACTGCTCAAAATAGTGCTGGTAAAAGAGGATATTTTTATCCAATTTATTTAACAGAAACCACAGCTAAGGCAGCCGATTCTGATAGTTCTGCCACGGAGCAAACATTTAACGAATTTCCAGGCATTACATTTTATATGCCAGCCTCTACTGCACAACGAGCTGTAGATAATTTAACCACAACTGCAGCTGCATATCAAGAGTACCCAGATAGCGATGTTGATTTATTATTATTAGATAGAACCACAAGTGGTGGTGCTGATGCTGGATTTAATATATTAATGAACAATACCCAAACAAGTTTAGACTTGCATGGTACGGCCACAGATAAATTAGTTTTAGAATATGATACTCTATCTGTGTCAGAAGCAACATCTATTAATAAAATTATATTAACCAACTTTGGACAAGGATATACATCTCTTCCAACAATAACGCCAATAACTTCAGGTGGTTCTAGTGCAAAACTCATACCATTAACTACAGATATTGGTGCAGTCAATTCTTTAAAAATTAATGATGCAGGGTTTAATTATAATACAGATGACATCCCTGACATGACTTTTAACGCACATTTTATTTTAAAAGATGTTACAGGTACTTTTGCCAAAGATAATACTTTGGCTTCAAGTGGTCATACAGGTACTGTCGTTTCTTGGGATTCAACAAATAATTTATTAACAACGACATTTGAAAACGTAGAAAGAATGTTCCAAGAATTTACTGGTACAGTAAACTTACCTTTTGTTACAGAAGAATTGACTGGTACTGTTTTATCAGGTAATGATTTTTTACTTGAAGATACACAAATTATAGAGGGAACATCAAATGATAATATTATTTTAGATGGAACTTCATCTTCTATAGAGTCAACAAGATTTGTTAATTTAACAGTAAAGGTAAAATATTCCACAACCTATGAACAAAATGTTTTTGAAATCAATGGAATAGAAAAACCAAATTTACAATTAAAAGAAGGTTGGACATATTATTTTGATTTATCCGATTCATCTTTATATAATGCGACATCTACTGCGAACCATCAACTTAAATTTTCTTTAACGTCAGATGGAACACATGGAAGTGGAACAGAATACACGACAAACGTAACAAAATCTACTGCTGATATCGCTATTGGAACTTCTGGTGCGTATATTCAAATAGTTATCCCAGAGCCTGGTGGCGATTTATACTATTATTGCGTAAATCATTCTGGTATGGGAAACATAATACAGACTTTACCTAGACTAACTATAATATCAGATGAGAATGATGATTTAGTTTTAGATTCTAGTTTTGCAAATGTAAGTTATATACAAATGGAAAGTGCATCGGCCGATCAACCTTTGCAAAGATTATCATTAGAGGAGGGTGATAGTGTATTTCTTGAGGAATCTAATGCATCACAACAAGAAGATGTTGGGGCTAAAGTATTAATTGATAATTTAGTTACTGATGAAACATCTAAGTTTTTAGATGAAACAGACGGACAAAGATTAAAACTTGAAACTTTTGGTAATCATTTACTATTAAATGGAACAGATGGTTCATCAACTGATGCAGGTAGTAGAATTGTAAGTGAAACAGATTCAGTAACATCAATGTCAGCTACAGACTTTATTGTTATAGATGGAACGGATAGTTCTTCTAACAATGCAGGTTCTGAAATAATTTTTGAAAATCTAATAGACTTTAGTGGAAATGATGTTGTCATAACAGATTCTGGTGGGGCAACTGGTACCGTAATATTAGCAGATATATCTAGAGGTTCTTTGACAGTTGATACAACATCAACAAGTGAAGGAAACTATAAAGGGATAAACAGTTTAATAAATGAAGATTTAAATCGTATTCAAGATTCCTATTACTATCAACAATTTTCATATGAGGTACAAGTTGGTCAATCAACGACACAATATATCAATGAGTTAAAACAAGCTGTACACCCAGCTGGATTTGCTGTATTTGGAAAAGTTTCTATCGCAACACTTATCTCAACATCATTGCAAGCATCAGGTACCTCTGTTTCAAGTCCAAGTCTTGATACCTTCTCACCAATTCTTGCATCTACATTAGATTTTATTTTTGATGAGAGAATTCAAACAAGAACACTTGCCGTACCAGTTTCAGACAGAGTTGGTCACAGAGAAGATACAATACTTCAAGAAGATGGTGTCATTATAGGTGATGGTCTAATACTTGACGGAACTGATGGTTCATCAAGTAACGCAGGTGATAGTATAATAGATGAAACAGATTCTAGAAAAATAATACTTGAACACGGAATAATATCATTTAATGTAGATTCTAATGGTAATATTGTTCGTGAACAATTTATCTTTGAGAGTGGAACTAAACAAACTTCATTTGATGATGGTGGGGGAAGAATGATGATGGAGTCATCTTCTGCTCCAGGTGTAAACAATGAGAGAACATTAACAGTAGAAAATAAAGTAACAGTTTCTTCCAAACCAAATACATATGCGAATTCTAAAAATTTACTTGTCCATCTTGGAAATGACCCTTTTGATGAAACAAGTGGTTTCATGTTAGAAGATGCGACATTCGGAACACTACTCTTAGATGGAACAGATATTTTTGGTACTGATGCTGGAGATAATATTTTATTAAATGCAAGTGCAAGTTCAACAGATGAGGGAGAGCTCTTGCTTTTAGAACCAAAAGAAAATCATGGAGTTCTTGTACTAAATGGTATAGAACCATTACCGACAGTCGTAGAAATAGTTTTAGACGGAACAGATGCAAGTGGAACAGATGCTGGTGACAATGTTCTTCAAGAAGATGGATTGTCAAAAATATTAGCTGACGGAAGTAATATTTTTACACACGGGTCACTAATAAAATTTCATGAGGGTGAAAAATTAATGAGTGATGAACCTAGAAATCAAGAAACATTCACAATAAGTCAATTAACTACAGAATTTAATTTAAAGATAAGTGACATAATAAGACCAAGTAGATTACTATTATCGCAAAATGGAGATATGGTGGCAAGAGAACTTGTAGACGGAAGAATAAAACTTGAATTTGATGATACAACATATATCGCATTGGAGTCAGATGTTGGTGGGGTTTCATTTGTTGGAATTGAAACTGGCACAGAAGATACAGGTTTATTATCACCATTTATAGAGAGTCAAGGAGATATTAATAATGCTCTTGCAAAAGACCCAGATGCTATTGCATTAGAAGATACTGGTTTTCTTACATTAAACGGAACGGATAGTAGTAGCACTAATGCAAATTCATTTATTGTTGATGAAGATAATTTTAGAATTATTCAAGAGGTTGATGGAGTTTTAATAATGGAGGAAAATGACACAGGCTCTAATGACTCTAAAATGGAATTAGAAGATGGTAATTTATTATTACAAGAAAAATCTTTAAACAAAGAATCAATAGACAGAGTACAATTAGAAGATACAACAGCTGAGATTGGAGATGTTATGATATTAGATGGAACGGATGGATCGTCAACTAATGCAGGTGATGATTTAATTCTTGATGATGGTTCTCAAACAGCAGATATAGAATTACTTAAAGAAGGTATTTTATTAGAGGAAGCTGACATAAGAAAGGATGTAGGACAAATATCTTTTGAAAACTTGACATTAAATTTTAATAAAGATGGAAAAGTTTTACGCAATCCTTTACCACTAAATGTCATACAGATAGGAAAGACACCTGTGGTACGAGGTGCATATATTATAAAAAAGGCATCTTAACAATGTATAAATAACAATAGAGATTGTAAAGGAAAGTCATGACAGCAATAATTACAGAAAAATTTAGACAACATAACGCTAATCAATTTCAAGAGTCGTTCACGGAGTCATCTAAATCCACTTACTATTTGTTTATAGGAAAAGCAACACCTTTTACTACAGGCACAAGTGGAGGTTCAGATACTTCACCACCAACTCCAGCAGATTCCGTAAGTAGAGAATTTTATGATTGGGATGCAATGACAGGTGCAAAACTTATATCTTCTTCAGATGTTACCTTTGCACTTCCTAGAAGAAACTGGGCAAACAACACAACTTTTGATATGTATGATGACACAATAAGTTCTTCCAACACAGCAACATCTGGTGCATCTTCATTATATTCAAGTACATTTTTCTTTATGACTACAGATAACAATGTATATAAAGTTTTGGATAACAATGGGGGAACAGCATTTTCTGGTTCAGAACCAACATCTACATCAACATCAACATTTGAGTCAGGTGGATATATCTTAAAATATATGTATTCTATTACAGCGTCAGAAGTTTCAAAATTTTTGACAACAGATTTTATGCCAGTTTCTACGGATTCAACTGTAAGTGCAGCTGCAACTGATGGTGCGATTGAATCACTTGTTGTTACTGCTGGTTCAGGTTATTCAAATGGAACTTACTATGCAGCCGTTTATGGAGATGGAACAAGTCAAGGAACATCTTCTGGAGCGATTGTTAGAATAACTGTTTCTGGTGGTGCGATTCAATCATTCGGATTGACCGCTGGTACTGATACAACAATTCATTCAGCAGGGTCTGGATATACTTTTGGTACCGTTAACTTAACAACAGGTAATACCTTTTCTGATTCTGGTTTATCATCAACATCTTCTATCGGAAGTGGATCGGGTGGAGCTATACGAGTTGTCATAAGTCCAAAATCAGGTCATGGTAATGATGCAGTATCAGAACTTGGTGGCCATTTTGTTATGACAAATACCACATTAGCACAAGCAGAGGGTGATGATTTATCTACTGAAAATGATTTTAGAAATATAGGAATAGTTGTAGACCCAACAACTTATGGAACTAGTACAGTTGCAACGGATAGTACAGCTAGATTAACATACGTTGTTAAATTTTCATCATCATCTGGCACATTTGATGTTGATGAAACAATAACACAAGCGACAACTGGTGCTGTTGGAAGAGTTGTTGAATACGATAGTACAAGAAGTTTATTATATTTTACACAAGAAAGATACTCAAGTTATGGAACTGTAACTGCAACTGGGTCTTATGTTGCATTTAGTGGAACAAATGTAATTACAGGTTCAACATCAGGTGCAACTGGTACGCCATCAAGCACAACTGAAACAGTAACACTTGCAAATAGTAATACATTATCTCTCACAACTGGGTATGCTAACCCAGAGTTACAACCAGATAGTGGAAATATAATTTATACAGAGAATAGAAAACCAATACAAAGAGTATCAGATCAAACAGAAGATATTAAAATTATCATAGAGTTCTAATATGCCACAAAAAACGGATTTAAACGTAGCACCATATTATGACGATTTTTCACAAGATAAAAATTTTCATAGAATATTATTTAGACCAGGGTTTGCTGTTCAAGCTAGAGAGTTAACTCAGTTACAATCTATATTACAAAATCAGTTTGAAAGATTTGGTAATCACATATTCCAAGAGGGAGATACCGTTCTTCCAGCACAAATAACAACAAGTGACACTTATCAAAGTATTCAATTGTCATCTGCCTTTGCAGGTGAAACAATTGTTCCTAGTCAATATTATAATGCAACAACACCTGTTATAGTTACTGGTGCAACATCTGGTGTTAAAGCAAGGGTAGTAGGATTTAAAAACGCAACTGCAACAACACAACCTTTACTTTATGTTCAATATGTAACGGCAGGTGCAGACGGAAGTTCAGCAGTATTTTCTAATTCTGAAAACATAACCGCAAATGCAGCCATAACACATACAACAGCATATTCTGCAAATACAGCCTCGGCAACAACACACTCAACTTCAGCTGCTCAAACAGGCACAGCAGTTACAATAGGAGATGGAGGTGTATATTTTGTAAAAGGAACTTTTGTTCAAGCAGATGAACAAACATTAGTTCTTTCAGATACATCAACAAGTGTTAATGCAAGAGTTGGATTTACAATAACAGAAACTTTAGAAACACCTGAATCAGATACTTCACTAACAGACAATGCAACAGGTTCATCTAACTTTGCAGCTAAAGGCGCTCACAGATTAAAAATTACATTAACACTTGCATCATTAGATACAACATCTATTGCTGATTCTAGTTTTATAGAATTAGTTAGACTTAGAGTAAGTCAACCTTTAACTGATAGTAGACCTACAGAATATTCTGTTTTAGGAGATACTCTTGCAAGAAGAACATTTGATGAATCTGGTGATTATACAGTAAGACCTTTTCAGTTTGAGGCAAAAGAGTCTTTAACATCTAGAGTCAAAGGTGAAGATTTTGATGGAGTTTATTCAATAGGAGATACTACAGATGATGGTAATACTGCATCATCAACTAATTTTGTTTTATCTGTATCACCTGGTAAAGCATATGTTAAAGGTTATGAAATAGAAAAAACTGCATCTACAAGGTTAGATGTTCCGAAAGCAAGAAACTTTGATACAGTAGATGCTGGAGCTATAAATGCAGAATTAGGAAACTTTGTAAAAATTACAAATGTATATGGTCAACCAGATGTTTCAAGTATTTCTAGTGAAACAACACCGTACAAAACGATAGGATTATTTGATGATGGAATAGTGACTAGAGGAAGTTCCTCTGGCACACAAATTGGAGTTTGTCGTGCAAAAACCATGCAATATGAATCAGGCACAAAAGGAAATACAGATGCAATTTATAGATTATATCTTTTTGATGTAAGACCATTTACATATTTAACATTAAATGGAACACCAAGTGCGACTCTTATTGCAAATCATTCAAACGGAGGTGTTCAGGTTAAAGGTGTGACTTCAGGTGCGACTGGTTTTGTTTTTGGTTCATTAACCTCTGGCACAACTGTTGTTTTAACAAATGTTGTTGGTGCATTTAGCTCTGGAGAAAAAATTACTGCTTCTGATTCCTCTGAAACAGATCAAATAGTAGAGGACTCTGGTAATACAGATTTAACAATATCTGAAATAACAACACATAAATTTACTGATACTCGTTCATTGTTTATGGATGATGCTGATGCAGGCCAAGATTTTACAGCTGACATTGCATTAACAATAGGGGTAATTTCCCAAATTCTTTTAGATGGAACAGATGCAAATAGTGTAAACGCTGGAGATAATATAGTCTTAGAGGAAGATAATTCTACTACAGTTGCTCTTGAATCTGAATCAACCGCTGTTCTTCAAGAGTCAGAAAAAAATGTTTCAATATATAAACTTCCTAAAAAAGTTGTTAAAACTTTATTAACTACAGATAATAGTGGTGTAAGTGATACACAAATTAATATAAGACGCCAATTTATAGGAACAACAAATTCCTCAGGTGTCGTTTCTTTTACTGCTGGTTCTGGAGAAACTTTTCTTGCACATACTCAAGCAGATTATACCTTAACAATATTAACCGCAGGTTCTGGAAGTGGTGGCCAAGGAGATGTTGTAAATATTGCAGACACAATATCTGGAACTGGTACATCTACAATAACTATTACAGACAATAGTATTTTAGCAAATGCGGCTAAAGTTAAACTTACTGCAACAATTTTAAGAACAGCAATTACTTCAAGAGTTAAAACTACTACATTATCTAAACAATTAAAAGTTTTAGGTGCAACCGCAGGCGATTATGGAACAAAGGCAACAGATAAAGATATATCCTTAGGTCGTGCAGATGCTTTTAGATTACAAGCAGTATATGATTCTGAAGATACAAGTACAGACGCTTCCATTCCTCAAATGACAATATCAAATATTACTGGTACATTTGCAAGAGGAGAAAGAATTACTGGTGCAACATCTGGTGCAGCTGCAAGAGTTGTAAATACAACATCACCAATGACATATACATTAGTTCACGGAAATGGTGCAACAGATTTTACTGCTGGAGAAACAATAACAGGTTCAGGTTCAGCTGCAACTGCGACAGTTGGAACTTTGACAGCAGGTTCTAAAGTAATAACTTCTAATTTTACATTAGATACTGGTCAAAGAGATAATTTTTATGACATTGCAAGAATAGTAAGAAAAACTGATGCCCCAGCACCTAGAGGTAGATTATTAGTTGTATTTGATTTCTTCTCTCATTCTGGTGGGTCATTCTTTAGTGTGGACTCTTATTCAGACACAGGTGCTAAACAAATGGAATATGATGATATTCCAACTTATACTGCAACAAGAGTTGACCCAGATGAGCCAGAACCAACTGGTTTATTTCCATTAACAGATTGTATAGATTTTAGACCTACTGTGGAAGATATCGCAGGAGCATCATCAACAGATTCTACTGTAGATACAATTACTGCAAAGTCTTTTGACTTTTTTCACAGACAGTTTGATGGCACTGGTGCAACAGTTGTTGATACACCTAAACCAAATACAATTGGAACTTTAGATTTTGAACATTATCTATCACAAAGAGCAACTATCTATCTTACAGAAAAGGGAAATTTTTCAACAGTAATAGGCACACCTGCTGAAAATCCTCAAAGTCCAAAAGAATTGGATAACGCATTTAAACTTGCTGAACTTTTTGTACCAGCATTTACTTTTAAACCTACTGACATATCAATAACAAGAGTAAAGACTCAAAGATTTACCATGAAAGACATAGGTAAACTTCAAACAAGAATTGATAATCTTGAGTATTATACAAATCTTTCATTATTAGAAAGAGATGCAGAATCTTTTGAAGTACAAGATGCAAATGGATTAAACAGATTTAAGTCTGGTTTTATTGTGGATAATTTTGCAGGTCATAGAGTTGGAGATGTTAAAAATATAGATTATAAAAATTCTATAGATCAAGCAAAAAAAGAATTAAGACCAAAATGTGTTATGAGAAATGTTGAATTAGAGGAATCTGTTTCTACAGACGCTTTAAGAGCTGCGGCTGGATATCAAAAAACTGGTGATGTATTTACATTACCTTATACTTCAACAACACTTTCAGAAAATCCTTATGCATCACGAACTGAAAGAGTGTTAGCAGATTATGTTCCTAATTGGATAGGACATATAGAGCTTAAACCTGATGCAGATACTTGGTTTGAAACAGATAGACGACCAGATTTAGTTATTAATGTTGATGGTAATTTTGATTCTGTTTTAGCTGCAAACGAAAATCAAGTAGGCACAATATGGAACAATTGGGAAACACAATGGTCTGGTGTTGTGGCGTCTAGACAAGAAACTGCAAGAGAAGGTAATTTTGATATAACAAGAACAATTCAAACAACTCGTTCAGATTTAACAAGAACAGGTATCAAAACAGAAGTTGTAGAACAAATTGATGAAGAGAGTTTAGGCGACAAAATTTTATCAAAAGCAATAATACCTTTTATGAGACCTATTAATATAGAATTTACTGGCACAGGGTTTTTTCCAAATGTAAGAGTTTATGTATATTTTGATGGTGTAGATATGTCAAATTTTGTAACACCAAATTCTAGTGCATACACGACAGACACAACGATAATAGAGGGTTCTGCTTTAGTTACAACAGCCTTTGGAGAAATAAAAGGAACTTTAAGAATACCAGAAACTAAATTTACAGGTCAAGAAACTGTTCCAAAATTTAAAACTGGTGAAAAAGAATTTAGAATCACATCAAGTTCAACAAATAAAAGGATGCCATTTCCAACAACTGCTGGAAGTACAATTTTTTCTGCAAAAGGAATAATAGAAACTGCACAAGAAAATATAGTTGCAACTAGAAATGCTAAAGTTGTTCAAAGCACAGTTTCAGATACAACAACTGCAACAGATACCTCATCTAGAATTATAAACAGAACTAGAGTTAATGATGATGGCAATGATAATGTAAATCCAAATGTTACAGTTGTTACTAATAATAAGGGAATAGTTCAATTTAATGATGATGATATTAGAAGTGTTAAAACTTGTGCAGGTGATGACCCACTTGCACAAACTTTTATGGTTGAGGAAAGTGGTGGTTGTTTCATAACCTCTTTAGATGTATATTTTTCTGCTAAAGATGAAGATACTCCTTGTTGGATAGAAATTAGAAATACAGTTAATGGTTACCCTGGTCCAAAAATATTACCTTTTGGGAGAAAACTTTTAGAACCTGCTGATATTAATGTTTCAACAGACGCCTCCGTTGCAACAACATTTACTTTTGACTCACCTGTCTATTTAAAAGAAGGTGCAGAGTATAGTGTTGTAGTTAGAGCTCATACAATAATACCTCGTGTTTGGATTTCAAAAATGGGAGAAGTAGATGTCGGTGGAACTAGATTAATATCTAAACAACCACATCTTGGAGTTTTATATAAATCACAAAACAATAGGTCTTGGAGACCTTCATATGCAGAAGATTTAAAATTTACAGTTAGAAAGGCTGTATTTACAAGAAATACAACAGGTACAGTAACATTACAGAATAAAGATATTGGAGATTCTTATACAAATGAAATAGGAACTTCAGATAAAGGTAGAAGATTAAAAACAAATCCTTTAAATATGGTGAATAGTTCAGCAGTTCTTCAAGTAAGACATCAAGATCACGGAATGTACTCTACATCTAATAATGTTACAATATCAGGTGCATCATCTGGTGTATCTACAACATTAAATGGGGCGATTACTGCAGCCTCAACGTCTTTAACACTTACATCGGCCACTGGGTTTGAAGCAAGTAGTTTATCTTCAAGATGTTATGTTAAAATAGGTAATGAGATAATGTTTGGAACATTGTCATCTACAACAATTTCAAGTTTATCTAGAGGACAAGCATCTTCAACTGCAGCTGCTCACGCAGATGGTGCTACTGTAGAATTATATCAATTATTTAAAACACCATTAGATCAAATAAACAAAACTCATACTGCAATTGCAAATATAGGTATGGATTCCTATACTGTTGCTTTAACAACTGCACCTACAATATCTGGAAATTCAACAGATTCACAAGTTGGTGGAATAAATGTTTATGCCTCAGAGAATTTCAGATATGAAAATATCAAAACAAATATATCTGCATTAGAATTACCAGAAACTGCCGTTAGTGGTTCTATTCAACCTATGTCAGGCACAAGTCCTAGTGGAAGTGAAACATCATTTACTGCTACAACGACTGGTAATGCTGTAGGAACACCTTTAAATGAAAACTTTAGATTTTTTACTTCAAAGATTGTTGCATCAAAAATAAATGAAACAAATGAGAATAGTGGAACAAAATCTTTATTCTTACCTATAGATTTAAGGACAACAAATGCAAATGTTTCACCTGTAATTGACACAAACAGGCTTTCAATGTTGGCAATTGCAAATAGAATTAATAATATTGATAGTTCTTCAGATGTTTATCCTACTACAGATTTTGTTGCATCAACAGAACCAAACGGCGATCAAAATTCTTTCATTTATATTACGAAAAAAATCGCATTAGAAAATCCAGCAACTGCATTAAAGGTTTTCTTCTCTGCACATAAACATAATTCTTCAGATATTAAAGTGTTATTTAAAACTTTAAGAACTGATGATGCAAGTGACTTTGATGAACTAGGATATACATTTTTTAATACAACAGGCACGACAGATAACACAGTTTTATCCTCACTTGATATAGATGATTTTCAAGAATATAAATTTACAGCAGGTGTTACAGATGATGGAGTGGGAGAACCACTACCAACATTCATACAATTTGCAATTAAAATCGTAGGACAAGGAACAAATGCAGCTGAACCTGTTCGTATTAAAGATTTTAGAGCAATAGCATTGGCAACGTAATGACAGATTATGTAAAAGTACAAGGACACAGTAATTTAGTTAGAGATATGAACTCTAGTGCAATTATTAACAAAGATACTTCTGCATATGAAAGAGCAGTAAAAAGAGCAAAAGAAGCACAGGCAAAAAGAGATGAATTAAGAAGTGCAACAAGAGAGATAAATAATTTAAAATGTGAAATGCACGAAATAAAAACAATGTTAAAAACTTTGGTAGATAGAAATGGCGATAACAGCAACAACAGTAGGTAGTAATAATACCTTAGAACAATTTAGAGTCAAATTTAATAATTTGGTTACAGATGTTACTGCATTAGAGGCAGGCACATTAAACTTTGGTGCTTTGACAGCATCTTCAGCTAGTATTGGAGATTTAACTATAACTGGTGCTTTTGCCCTAGATGCAATTACTGGTAATTCACTTACAATTAATGGTTCTAACATTGTATTGGAAGGTTCAACTGCAAATGCACACGAAACTACATTAACAGTTACCGATCCAACAGCAGATAGAACAATAACTTTTCCAGACGCCACTGGCACAGTTATGGTTACAGGTGCAACAATTGATTTAGGAAGTATAGCGTAATATAAATAAAAAGAATTAGGGAATAACTATGGCAACTACTTTACAATTAAGAAGAGGAACGACAACACAACACAACTCATTTACTGGTGCAGTTGGTGAAGTTACTGTAGATACTACGAAAGATGTTGTCGTTGTCCATGATGGTTCTACCGCTGGTGGAATTCCAATGGCAAAAACTTCAGGTGCAGTATTTACAGGTTCAGTTACACCAACAACGGCAGATGGGGCTGCATTAGGAAGTGCAACTTTAGAATTTTCTGATTTATTTTTGGCAGATTCTAGCACTATTCAATTTGGTAATGATCAAGATATCACATTGACACACGCCGCCGATACATCTTTAACACTTGGTGGTGCAGGTTCTACAACAGGTTTAATAGTTAACAATACTGCCACAGATGGAGACCCGTTTTTAGCATTTGCATTATCTGGTACTGCAACTTTTACAATGGGTGTAGATGATGGCGATTCAGATAAATTTAAAATAGGCACAACTGCAATAGGAACAAACACAAGATTTTCAATAGACAGTTCAGGTAATGTAAGTATTCCAGCAACAACTGCAAATACTGTTACAACAGATGGTGCATTAATTGTTAGTGGTGGAGTTGGTATTGCTCTTGACTTAACAGTAGGTGATGATGTAAGATTAAAATCAGATAGTGCTGTATTATCTTTTGGGAGTGATGATGAAATTACTTTAACTCATGCAGCTGATGATGGGTTAACATTAAATGGAACATTTACAACTGCAAACTCTTTGTTAATTAATGGTACAACACCTACATTAACAATTGGAGATGCTGGAGCAGAAGATACTAAAATAGTTTTTGATGGAAATGCACAAGATTTTTATATCGCATTAGATGATAGTGCAGATGATTTACTTATAGGTAAAGGCTCTGCTGTAGGAACAACCCCTGCTATCGCAATTGATGAAAATTTAAAATTTTCTTTATTTGCAAAACCAGAATTATTTGGAGATTTTTTATTACTAAACGGAACAGATGGTTCATCAACTGACGCTGGAGATAACATCATCTTAGATAGAACTGATGCTGGAGGCTCTAATGCAGGTGATGATGTCATTCTAGAATTTTTTACAGAGGCAACTAACTCCACATTAAAAATTCTTGACTCCAATGGTACTGTCGTTAGAACCATCAACGGTGTTGGTGGAGATGGTTTATAAATATAACAAAAGGGGAGATTTATTATGACAGCAAGAACACCTGTTTATTGGGATGGTTCTGACTTGAAGCAACTTTCAACGTCTGAAATTACAGAATATGTAACTCAAACAATATATCAATATAGTTTAGCTCCAAATCCAGTTTTAACTATCGTATCAAGTAGTGGTAATATATCACCAACTATGGCAGACACGAGAAAAATTTCTGGTGCGGCCGCACAACAAGCTTCTTCTAATCCAAGTGAAGGCCAAACTGCTGAACCTGGCACAATTACAACAAACTACGATAAAGTTACTCAGACAGTAACAGATGTCAGTATGACAGCAGATACCGACAGTAAAGCATTTCCAGTTTTTTATGATAGCACTACTGGTGGATTACAGGCAATGAGTGCAGATGATTTCATAGATACTTTTTGCAAACCAGCAGTAGATAAATTAAGTGCAGCTTCTGAGTCATCAGATACGGCAGGAACATATTCAGTTAACACATCATCTTCAGTTACAAATTACACAGAGGTATCTGGCACAAACACAGCAATTTTTGTTGATACTAGAGCTAATACTGGTCAATTTTCTGCCTCAAATATAGGCACATCTGGATCAACCCAAGATTTTCCATCAACTATAAATTCTTATTACTTAATAAGAAGAAATGGTGTTGATAATTCACCATCAAGAACACTTCTTACTATTGATAGTGATAATAATTTAAAACAACTTGCTGAAGCAGATATAGAATCATTATTACAAACTGCAATTAGACACACAACAAGTAATGTAAACAGTTATAAGATTACTTACAATTTTGATGGCTCTGGTAATGCAAGAGGAAGTAGTGTTGTTGACACAAATTTAGATGGTTCGGGCGCTCATAATACAAGAGATGTTGGAGCTGATGATTATCGTGCCCAAGAATTTCCAAACGGATCAGCACAAACAGTAAATACTTATGTTTTTAAAATAAATCAATCTTAAAATAAGGATATATTATGAATTTAGATGATATTAATGAGAGTACATTTTACACAGCAGAATTTGTGGACAATGAAAGAGTGATGGTAAATGTAATATGGAAAGACCCACTTACTCTTGAACAAAAAAATACAATAATTAATATAAATGATAAGATTGAGATAGGAAAAGATAAAGGTAAACCTCACCCAATCGTTACTAAATTATGGTCATTAATTGATTTAGATACTCTTCACGAAAATACTTATCAAAGAATAAAAAGAGATGAGGCTGCATTTAGAGAGTTTGCGATTAGATGTGGAAAAGAAGAAGGGTTACTTATAGACCCAGTTGCATATTATGATGCAGAGAGCAATTCTGCAAAAGTAGACACTAAATTTTACTCTTATGGGTTAAAATTATTTTTTAACGATTTTGATGCAGACAAACAAAAAGAAGATTTATTCATTGTTAAGTTAGGTGCATTTGAATTAGATTTAGTAAGAGAGTGTCAAGATAGAGAATTAAAGTCTAAATTAAGAAAAGCAAAAACTCCAATAGAGATACTAGAAATACTTTTAGAAATCAAAAAATCCTCTTAAAATTTTTATCAATAATGTGTAACATTTGGGCTTGTGATACACCAGTGCATTTAAGAGATGTTTCTTTTAAAATTAATTGATGCCACCATTGTGGTAAGTCTGTAAATGGTAGTTTATTTTTCTCTAAAAGATATGTAAAAAATACTTCATTGTTCATATCAAATTTTTCTCTGATATAATCTGGGTAAAGTTCATCTTTTTTTAATTTTTCTATCATATCACACATTGAAGAAAAGTTTTCGTAAAATTTTAACTTACTTATTGCTTCTTTTCCACCACCAACTATTGCTGTGTTTATCACAAGATTAGTTTCCTTAAAAATATCGTGATATTTCATCATGGCTTCTTTTGTATAACCTTTAATAACCCAATGATACCTGTCGAGATTTTTTATTTCATTTTCTATGTCGTTAGATATGTGATTATAATCAGAATTTTTCAAACCATACTCATTATATAAACTACAATAAAAACTTTTACAACAAATCGTATTCATATCAAACTTTTTGAAAAAGTTTTTGTTGGTATTAACAACAACATCTAAATCTAGATATAAAATGTTGTCATAATCTTTTACTAACTCTTCTAATAAAAATATTTTTTGAAATTGTAAATTATCAAAACTTATCTTTGTGTCAAAATCAGTAATTAATTCAAAATCTGCATCACAAATTTTAGCATATTGTTTTTTATTATCTACTAACTTGTCAAAATATTTTTTTAATTGAGATTTAGTATTTGTTTGTTTTTTATTGTGATCTATATCAATATTGTCTATATCATAATACACACTAAAGATCAAGTTTTTCATAAAACCTCCAACAAAAATCAAATCGTTTATTTATGGCGTGTATTATTTTAGTTTCTTTAGGAATATGTAATTCTGCATCATAAAAATAATGCCATTCATTATCTAACCATTGAACAGGTGTATTTGTCGTTTTTATTTTATATGAGAATATTGTTTCATTATCATATCCAAAGATTTTAGTGATGTTTTTTGGAAATACACTTTCATATTCTTCAGTTTTTAGATAATCCATTAGCCGTATTGTTTCTCCAATACCATGAAAGTATTTAAGTTGTATAGAATGTTTTTTTGTCATTCCAATGATCGCAGTATTTACAACATCACAATCTAGAGGGTAATTATTTTCTAATAACATTGCTTGTGCATTATAATATTTTGCAGACGGGCTTCTAATTGTGCCAGTTATTTGATGAGTTTTTTGACCTTTACTTCTTATTTTATTATTATTGTTTAATAATGCAATACCTTTTGATAAATCCCATCTTTCAAAAAAACTTTCGTTTGTTGTTGGTATCGTATCAAAATCTAAATATAATACTTCATCATAAATATGATTTAGTGCAAACATACATTTAAGTTTATAAAAGTTAACGATATTATAATCGGTTATTTGAGGAAAATGTTTTTTCCAATAATTTCTATAACTTATATAATCTTCATTATACTCATATAATACAAATTTTGCCCCCACGGCTTCTGCGTATCGTTTTTTGCACTCAATAAGTTTATTATAGTTATCTCTGAAGGCTTGTTTAGTTAAAAGATTTCTAGATATTTCGTTTTCTTTTAAAATATGTGTGTCAAACAAATCTAAATCTTTTTCAGGTATATCTATGTATAGACTAAAAATAACTTTTGACATTAAATACTCTTTATGTTATAATACAAAGTAATTATATATTACTTTATAACAAATGTCAAGACATATAAATAGTATATAAAGGAAAAAAGATGGCCATACCAAATTCAAAATCGACATTTAAAGATTATTGTTTACGAGCACTAGGCTTTGGTGCTATTGATATTAACGTAACAGATGCTCAAGTTGATGATAGGATTGATGAAGCAGTTCAATACTTTGCACATTACCATTATGACTCTGTTGAAAAAGTTTATCTAAAACATCAAATGACTCAGGCAGAAATTGACAGAGCCACAACGAATGAAACAACTACTGCAACGGATTCTGCATCTTCATCAATAACAGCAGATTGGTTAGAGGGAAAAGGATTTATACCTGTACCAAGTAGTGTATTGTCAGTAGTTCAAGTTTTTCCATTTGACGATTCTTCTACGAATGGTCTTTTTGATATTCGTTATCAAATAAGATTAAATGATATCTATGATTTTACATCAAGTTCTATTTTACATTATCAAATGGTAATGGACCAGATAGACCTTTTAAGTCATATTTTAGTTGGAGAAATACCAATAAGACATTATGAACATCAAAACAGATTATATTTAGATATGGATTGGAATGAAGATGTTACTGCTGGTGATTATATCGTTATTGAATGTTATAGGAAATTAGACCCAGCAACATACACAGATGTTTTTAATGATATGCATTTAAAAAGATATGCAACTGCACTTATTAAAAAACAATGGGGTGCAAATTTATCAAAGTTTCAAGGTGTGCAAATGTTAGGTGGAGTAGAAATGAATGGTGGAGAAATTTACTCTCAAGCACAAGAAGAGATTACAAACATAGAAGATCAAATACAAAATATGCAATATCCAGCAACTCTCCATAAGGGATAATAATGGCAGTTAATTCAGTATTTCATACGAACAACCTTCATTCAATAAAGGCTGAAAGAAATCTTTATAGTGATTTGATTAAAGAGGCAATACAGATTTATGGCCATGATGTTTATTACATGGATAGAACTCTTGTTGCAAGAGATGATATTTTGGGTGAAGATTCTTTATCTAAATTTACAAGACAACACCCAATAGAAATGTATGTTGAAGATGGTTCTGGTGGATATGCTGGCGAAAAAGAAATAATGAGTCAATTTGGATTAGAGAATAGAAACGAGGTAACCTTTGTTCTTCATCAAGATAGATTTAAAGAATTAGATAGTCAGATTACACTTGAAGATGGAACTGGCTCTACTGGCGGTTCTATATTATTGGAAGCAGGGTCGTTAAATCAAACCACTTTGTCATCAACATTAAGCACAGTAACAAAAAGTTTTATATTTATTGATGGAACAGACAGTTCTTCAACTAATGCTGGAGATAGTTTTTTATTAGAAGATGATAATACTGCAAAGATATTATCTGAAGAAAGTGGCATGGAATTTTATTTAATTATGGACACAGCGACTACAAGTGGAGATAGACCAAATGAAGGTGATTTAGTTTATCACCCAATATTATCAAAAATGTTTGAAATAAGTTTTGTAGACCATGATGAACCTTTTCATCAATTAGATAATAACCCAGTATATAAATTAAGATGTAGACAATACGAATACAGTTCAGAAGCGATTGATACAGGTATTGATGTAGTAGATTCCATAGAGTCAGGTTTGGGATTAGACAGTTCAGATTTCCAATTTACATTAGAACAATCATCTGCTGTCAACGAAAATGTTGCACTAGAATCTTTCTTATTCTTTGAGGGTGGATTGTTATTAGAAGAAACAGATGGAGATAATATCTTACATGAAAATGATTCAACTTCAGTTGGTGAAAGAATAATACTAGAAACAAAAGATGGTACCTCATTCTTACTTCAAGAGGAATACAAAGTTGGAGATGGTACTACAGATACAACCGCACAGAATGAACAATTTGATGCAGCTGATGATTCTATTTTAGATTTTAGTGAAACAAATCCATTCGGTGATGTAGGGAGCACATAATGTTAGGACAACAATTCTATCACGAAACCATTAGAAAAATAATTGTAACCTTTGGTACAATATTTAATAACATAAATTTAGTCAGAAAAAATAATAGTGGAGCAGTGGTCCAAAAAATGAAAGTTCCACTTGCATATGGCCCGAAACAAAAATTTCTTGCAAGATTAGATCAAGATGCAAATTTAGATAGTAAAGTAGCAATTACTTTACCAAGACTTGCATTTGAAATACAAAACTTAACTTATGATTCCACAAGAAAATTAAACAGAGTTCAAAAATTTAAAAAGGTACAAGGAACAACAGGTGTCACATCAAAACTAGATAGTCAATTTATGCCAGTTCCATATAATTTAGATTTTGAGTTATATGCTATGGCAAAACAATCAGATGATGCATTACAAATGATAGAACAAATACTCCCATACTTTCAACCAGATTATACTGTTACAATAAATGATATACCTGAAATGGGAATTAAAAGAGATGTTCCCATTGTTTTAAATTCTATATCTTATGAGGATAGTTATCGTGGAGAATTCACAGAAAGAAGAGCAATAATCTATACTTTAGGATTTACTTCTAAATTTTATCTTTATGGACCAGTTACAGATTCAAAAATTATTAAACAAGTTCAAGTTGATCAATATAGTAATTTACCAGAGGTACAACCTACGAGAGAACAACGAATCACAGTAACACCAAACCCAACTACAGCTACTGCTGATGATGATTTTGGATTTAATGAAACAATAAGTTTCTTTGAGGATGCGAAGAATTTTGATGAAACAAGTGGAACAGATAAGTAGAGAAAAAGCAATAAATTTAGACATATCTTCTAAATGCACTTTAAGTTGTAGTGGTTGTGATCGCCAGTGGTATGTTAAACATAATCAAAAAATTCCAAAAAATGATTTATCATTTGAAGATTTTGTAAAAATCGCAGATTATTTTGAAAGAATTCTTTTTTGTGGAAATATATCTGACCCAGTTTTCAATCCTAACTTTATAAGAATGTTAGAGTTATGTGATCAAAGAAATATTCAAGTACAAATTCACACATCAGCATCACATCAACCAAAAGAATGGTATATAAAAGCATTTGAGGCAAACAAAAATGCAAAATGGATTTTTGGATTAGATGGTTTACCAAAAGATAGTCACAAATATCGTGTCAATCAAGATGGAAATAAGTTATATGAAATGATGAAACTTGGTGTTTCTATGGGAATTTTTGTTTCTTGGCAATATATAGTCTTTGATTACAATGAGGATGACAGTTTTGAGGCCTACGGAATGGCTGTTGACGAAAATATGGAATTTTTATTAATTGAATCGTCAAGGTTTGATGATGAGAATCCACTAAAGCCAGAAACGGGGTTTACATTAAAACAAAACTTAAACACATTTGATCCTGCCTGTTTAAAAAATAAAGAATATGGTTGGGATTTTCAAGGAAAACTGTTACCTTGTTGTTGGTATTGGCAACCAGGGCAACAACATTTAAGTTTTTTGCCAGAACTAACAGATGATAAATTTAGTATAGGTAATGTGAAAAGTGTAAATGATATTATTAACTCAAAAGAATGGATTGATTTTCATAAAATGTTAAAAGATAATCCAGAAAATGCACCCGAGATATGTAAAACATATTGTGGTCGTAGAGGAGGCAAAACAAGCACCAGAACTTTTATGAAAGCAGGAAGAACTTGAAAAAAGATGATGATAATATTTTTCATGCTCTAAATATACATTTAGAATATCAAAAAGAATTTAAAAATTGTGTTGATATAGGATATTGTAATGGTAGTCACTCTAGAATTTATATAAAAGCCTTTGAAAAAGTTGTTGCATTTGATTGTCATCCATATGTAGAATTAATAGAGGATGAAAAATTTATATATTACAATCAAGCATTACATTCAACAGATTCATATAAAGAATTTTACATAGACACAATTCATAAAGGATTATCTACTTTTTATAAAGAAAATTTTAGTAGATGGAAAGAAAAAGGATATAAATCTAATATTATAAAAACTATTAGGTCAACAAAAAAATTAGATTCATATAAATTAGAACCCAATTTTATTAAAATAGATGCAGAGGGTAGTGAATATGATATCATACTTGGTGGGATAGAAACAATTAAAAAATATAAACCAACTTTACAAGTAGAGATAATAAAATTAGATAATGAAATAAAAAGAAAAAATTTAAAAAAATTATTATTTCCAATTGGATATGAGTTAATTGAAAAAGATAAAAAATTAGACCCTATTTTTATTTACAAGGAGTAAAATATGAAATTAAGTGATTTTTGTAGAATTTATAACAATGCAGCCTCAGATGAATTAGTTCAAGAGATGTTAGATTGGTTTGAGTCAGATAAAGATTCTAAAACTGTTTCAGCAAATAGAGATACAAGAAAAGATTTACAAAAGTGGGTGTCAATAGATTCTTCTCTTTATAATAAAATAGAAATTGTAAAAAGAAAAACTTTAGATTTATATCTAGAGGAGTTTCCTTATGTTTATAGGGGGAATCAAAAACTTATATCAAAAGAAACTAAAATACAAAAAACAGACCCCAAAGGTGGTGGATTTCATAATTTTCATTCAGAGATATCTCACTACAAAAATATTCGTAGAGTTTTAGTTTGGACATTATATCTAAACGATATAAAGAAAAATGAGGGAGAAACAGAATTTTTGTTAGAAAATATTAGAGTACAACCTAAAAAAGGTATGATGGCAATATTTCCAGCCGCATTTCCTTGGCAACATAGAGGAAACCCAGTTCATCATCAATCTAAATATATATCAACGGGTTGGTGGTTATACCCAGAGGAAGGTAAAATGGATTAATGAGTAACGGAACAGAAAAATTATATCAAACTAATCAAATAGATTCAACACCAGATGTTGATAGAGATTATGAGTATCAAAGACAGAACTTTTACAACTTAGTTGAGAGAGGTCAAGATGCGATACAAGGTATTTTAGATTTAGCCCAACAAAGTCAGCACCCTAGAGCATATGAGGTTGCTGGACAATTAATAAAACAAGTTGGAGATGTTACAGAAAAACTCGGCGATTTACAAACTAAAATGAAAAAACTAAAAGAAGTACCAAATGATGCACCAAAAAATGTTACTAATGCATTATTTGTAGGTTCAACTGCTGAATTACAAAGAATGTTAAAGGAGAAATAATGCAAGGAGATCATTTGCCAATGCAAGGTGATGATTTATTTAGACACCTTAGAATACATTGTAGGAAGCGTAAAAAAAGAAAGGATAAAAAGTAATGTTAGAGTGGATGATATATGCAGCCGTTTTAATAAATGGTGATAGTTTACAATATAAAGCAACAAATCATATTGCATTTCCAAAAGCAACTCAATGTGTAAGATATTTGGGAAACAATGCAATAAATATGACTTATGCGTTAGAAAACTATTTGGAAGAAACATATGGAAAAGATAATTATGTAACTTTAGAAATAGGTTGTATGGAAAACAAAGACCCAGATGTAGCAGAAAACAATAGAAAAGTAATTTTTGCGAGAAGAGGTATGGAAGGTGTTTGATATTTATACTAGACCAGATTGTGTTTGGTGCAATAAAGCAAAAGAATTGTTATTTAAAGAAGGCATAGAATATAATGACTATGATATAAACCAAAAACTTTTGCGAGAAGAATTAAAATCTAAAGCTCCTGGCATAAAAACTATTCCACAAATTTTTAAAAGTGGAGTTAGAATTGGTGGTTATCAAGATTTAGTAACTTATTTAGAGGAGAAAACAAATGTACGAATATCAATGTAAAGTAGTAAAAGTTGTTGATGGTGATACTGTAGATGTAGATATAGATTTAGGATTTGGTGTATGGTTGCGTGATGAGAGAGTTAGACTTTATGGGATTGACACACCAGAATCTAGAACTTCAGATGACATAGAGAAGATATATGGATTTGCAGCTAAAGAATATTTGGAAAGATATTTATCAGCAGGTAATATTGTTTTAAAAACAAAAACATATGATGCTAAAGGAAAGTTTGGAAGAATATTAGGTGAGTTGTGGGCATTTGACACAAATATTAATGAGAGAATGGTAGAGGAAAATCATGCAGTTAGATATGAAGGTCAATCTAAAAAAGATATAAAAGAAGCACATTTAAAAAATAGAGCAAAATTAGGATTGCATACAATTCAATCTTTTGAGGAATAAAATGGCAAACGCACAATATCTAGGAAATCCAAATCTTAAAAAAGCAAACACAGCTGTAGAGTTTACAAAACAAAACATTACAGAGTATAAAAAGTGTATGGATAATCCTTTATATTTTGTAGAAAATTATATGAAAATTGTTTCATTAGATGAGGGTCTTGTTCCTTTTAGAATGTATAATTTTCAAAAAGATATGATTGGTACATTTCATAAGAATCGTTTTACTATTTGCAAATTACCTAGACAATCTGGTAAATCAACAATAATGATAGCGTACTTACTTCATTATGCATTATTTAATCCAAATGTAAATATAGCCATACTAGCAAACAAAGCTGCAACTGCAAGAGATATATTAGGTAGATTGCAACTTGCATATGAAAATCTTCCAACTTGGTTACAACAAGGAATCTTGTCTTGGAATAAAGGATCATTAGAGATAGAAAATGGTTCTAAAATACTTGCGGCCTCAACTTCTGCTTCTGCTATTCGTGGTGGTTCTTTTAATGTTATATTTTTAGATGAGTTTGCTTTCGTTCCACCTACTATTGCTGAACAATTTTTTAGTTCAGTTTATCCTACAATAACTTCTGGTAAATCTACAAAAGTTATTATTGTATCTACACCTCATGGTATGAATATGTTTTACAAAATATGGACAGATGCAGAACATAAAAGAAATAGTTATGTTCCTATTGAGGTTCATTGGACAGAAGTGCCAGGTCGTGATGAGAAATGGAAAGAAGAAACGATAAGAAATACAAGTCAACAACAATTTAATTCAGAATTTGAGTGTGAATTTTTAGGTTCTACAAACACACTTATCAATGCGAGTAAATTGAGAAGTATGGCATATAAAACTCCAATAGAACAATATGCTGGATTATCGGTTTATGAAAAACCACAAAAAGATAAAACATATATGTTAACGGCAGATGTTGCCAGAGGAACTAAAAATGATAACTCTGCATACATTGTTTTTGATGTTACAGAAATACCATATAAAATAGTAGCAACATTTAAAGATAATGAATTAAAACCTTTGATGTTCCCTCATAAAATTCATGATGTAGCAAAGGCTTATAATAATGCATATGTTTTAATAGAGGTTAATGACATAGGTGAACAAGTTGCAAATAACTTGCATTTTGATTTAGAATATGATAATATAGTAATGTGTTATATGCGTGGTCGTGCAGGTCAGATTATGGGTGGAGGTTACTCTGGTGGAAAAGCACAATTAGGTGTGAGGACAACAAAAACTGTTAAATCTGTTGGGTGTTCTAATTTAAAACAGATATTAGAAACAGATAAATTATTAGTACAAGATTTTGATTTAATAAATGAGTTTTCTACATTTGTTTCATTTGGAAATCAATGGAGAGCAGAGGAAGGTGCAAATGATGATTTAGTTATGTGTTGTGTTATTTTTGCTTGGGCGACAGATCAAACTTATTTTAAAGAATTAACTGATTTAAATATTAGACAGAAAATGTATAGTGAACAACAAAATCAATTAGAACAAGACATGGCTCCTTTTGGATTTGTTGTTAATGGTTTAGAAGAAGAAAATATTGGGGAGATGGTTGATGAATACGGCACAAAATGGAACCCAGTTGTCAGAACTTACGAAACTGATTGGTAATGTTGTAGGTGTGCATTTTTCTAATGGTGCAGGTGGAAACTTTTTAATACAATGTTTATCAATGTCAAAAGATTTTCATCTGAACGAACATTATGACGGAGATGTTTACGAATACATAATTAAATCCCACTCAAAAAAAGAACATTGGGAAGGTGGGAATAAAAACTTTTTATGTAATAAAAATACAGATACATTTTTTACAGAAGAATATTTTGATATACTTCACAGTATTAAACATAACAATGTAGAACTTTTAGATGTAGAAAAATATAATCCTAAACTTTTACAAATAAAAAAAAGATGGCCTCTAATTCTCCACTTTGTAGATAATTATGTTAAACCTAGTTTGTATTTAATAAATGGAGAGTCGATAAGAGAGGATTGTTTAAAACAAGTACCTTTACCTAAACATGATGATTATTTTACTGTGGATATGAGTTTAGTTTATTATTCTAAAAAATGGTTGACACAACTAGATAAAATTTGTGAATATTTAAATATAGAAGATACCAACCATGATAAAGTTAAAGATATTAGAGAGATTTGGCTAGACAAATTATGGTTAACGAAATCTCTCTAATTATTTTATTTAAAATGTAGATTTAGGTTCTGTGTCATCTATAATCACAACAAACTTACCAGATTTAATATCTTCTGCTAAAGCTGCAATTTTAGATTTAACCGTGGCAACTACACCTCTATTTGCAAATTCATAATAAGGTGCAAGTGATGCTCCACCTTTTGCCATCATTGTCCAATCGTGATATTCTTCAGAGGAGAATGTACCAGACTTAACTCTGTCTATTGCGTGATTAATCGCATCTTCCATATGCCATAATGCTGATGTAACAACAACATCTGTTCCATTTTCTTCTTTATTCATATCGTTAACATTTCCAAATGCGAGAATACCTTTTTCTCTACAAGCGTCAACAACTCCAGCTCTTTCTGCATACATTATATCACAACCTGATTCTATTTGTGCAAATGTTGCTTCTTTTGCTTTCGGTGGGTCATACCAAGAACCAATAAATGTTACTTTAAATTGAACATCTGAATTTACAGACCTAGAGCCATCCATAAACGCATGGAACAATCTGTTAACTTCACCGATAGCATAACCACCGACCATTCCAATTTTATTTGTTTTAGTCATATGACCTGCAAGAATACCCATTAGATAACAAGGTTCATGTATGTAGTTATCAAATACTGAGAAATTAGTTCCGTGAGGTTTAAATGGGTCACCCATTAGAAATGCTATTTGTGGATAATCGTCAGCAACTTTTCTGGCTTCTTTACTAATACCAAATGCTTCTCCAACTATTAACTGAACCCCTTGAGAACAATATTCTCTCATGACTCTTACATAATCAGTATTTGCTGTGCTTTCTGAATACACATATTCTATCTCACCTCTTTTTGCAGCTGCATCTAAAGCGAGATGTAATCTTGCTACCCATTTTTGTTGAGTTGGAACTGTATAAATTCCAGCAACTTTTATTTTTGTACCAGCAAATGTAGGTAATGATGTTAATGCAGCTATTGCGGCCGCACTACCCACGCTGAACTCTCTTCTGTTTATAAATAATGATTTCATAAGTTTGCTCCTTTATGTAAATAAGTTTGAATTGATAAATCTTCTTATTTATACTAGGAGTAAACTTATGTTTTTAAATAATTTCAATAAGATCATTATCTAACTTTATCCAACAGTTTGAACACACAACTTTACAATTATTAATAAGTTCATTTATCTCTTTTCTGCTTTCTTCATTAATTCCAACTCTCTTTGATTGTTTACGAATATCAGAATCATGAGGATGGAATTTTAAACACACAGTTTCGCTTTCACCACAATAACTACAAGATTTATTTGCCAAGGTTTTGTTTAACCAAGACCCCCTTTTATTGTAATGTCTACGAGCTACTTTTTTAATAGTTTCTTTATATTTTTGGTAATGTGTTTCCATACGATTATTTATATGACTAATGGTATATAAAACCATTGATTTCAAATATTAAAATTTATAAATAATATAAAAACATACATTCTTGAGGAGAAAACAATGGCATTTTTGGTCTCACCTGGTGTTCAGGTAAAAGAAATAGATTTAACTAATGTAGTTCCAGCTGTTGCAACATCAATTGGTGCCATTGCAGCTGCCTTTGAAAAAGGACCTGTGGGTACAGTAGTTAACATCACTTCTGAAGAGGACTTAGTAAAAACATTTGGTAAACCCCAATCTACAAATAACTCATACGAAAATTGGTTTTCTGCAGCTAACTTTTTACAATACTCTAATGCATTAAGAGTTGTTCGTATAGAGTCTGGTGTGACTAACGCAGTTGCATCTGGTAGTACAGGTTTATTAATTAGAGATACAGATCATTATCTAGAAAGTTTTTCAGAGGGTCAAGGTTCAGTTGGTGAGTGGGCAGCAAGAAGTGCTGGAACACACGGAAATGGATTAGGAGTTTCAATTTGTGCAAGTTCAACTGCATATGAAGAAACTGCAAAGACAACAACCTCTGCTGAAGAAGCAGTAGGACAAACAGTAATTTCAATTACATCTGCAACAGGTTTCAATGTTGGAGATATAGTAAATTTTGGTGAAACAGATGGTAGTGAATACGAAGTAACCGCCGTTTCAACAGGTACACCAACACTAACAATAAAATTAAAAGATGACCCTAACGGCGGTGGATTGCAATCAACAGTTGCTTCAGGCACTAATGTCAGAAGAAGATGGAGATTCTATGATTTATTTGATGCAGCTCCAGGCACATCATCTTTTGCAACACAAAATAACAGAGGAACATTAGACGAAATTCATATCGTAGTTTATGATAGACTCGGAAAAATAAATGGATTTTCAGTAGATGCTAATGGTCAAAGAACAAATGCTATATTAGAAACTTTTGCTTCTCTTTCAGTTAATCCAAATGCAAAGTCGCCACAAGGTGACTCAATATATTACCCAGATGTAATTTATAGACAATCTGAATTTGTTTTTTGGATGGACCATAATACAGGTGGAACTAATTTTGGAACAGATATTGATGGAGGTTCAGGTTCTATCATCATAGATGGAACAGATGGTGCTGGAACAGACAATGGAGATAATATCGTTATGGATTCATCGGCCGCAGGTAGTGTCGATCAAAATGATAATATCACATTAGAAACAGGCACAGCCGCATATTCTGATTTAACTTCACCTACAGCAACTAATCTTCAAAGTGGTGCTGATGATTACGCAGTAACAGCTGGAGAAATTGAAACTGCATATGATAAATTTGATGACCAAGAGTCAATTGACATTAACTTAGTTATAGGTGGTTCATCAAGTGCAGTTACAGACTCATCTAGTGGACAAGACACTCATGTAACAATGATAACAAAATTAGTAGAGAAACGTAGAGATTGTGTTGCATTTGTATCACCATATCGTTCTGCCGTTGTTGGAGTTGCAAGTAATATAACACAAAGTTCAAATGTTAAAACAGCATTTGATTTATGCCCATCATCTTCATATGTTGTATTTGATAGTGGTTACAAATATATGTACGACAAATACAATGATGTATTTAGATTTGTACCATTAAATGCTGATGTCGCTGGACTTTGTGCATTTACAGATCAAATTGCTGATGCATTTTTCTCACCTGCAGGTTTCAATAGAGGAAACATAAGAGGTGCGATTAAGTTAGCATTTAATCCAAATCAATCTCAAAGAGATGATTTATATAGAGCAAGAATTAACCCAGTTGTAAACTTTCCAGGTCAAGGTGTTGTTCTATTCGGAGATAAAACTGCATTATCAACACCAAGCGCATTTGATAGAATAAACGTAAGAAGATTATTCTTATTATTAGAAAAATCTATCGCAACTGCAGCTAAGTTTCAACTCTTTGAATTCAATGATGAATTTACAAGAGCACAATTTAGAAATCTTGTAGAACCTTTCTTGAGAGATATTCAAGGTAGAAGAGGAATATCAGCATTTAATGTTATTGCAGATTCTACAAATAACACAGCTTCAGTAATAGATAGAAATGAGTTTGTTGCTGATATCTTTGTCAGACCTGCTCGTTCAATTAACTTTGTAACTCTTAACTTTATTGCCACAAGAAGTGGAGTTGCATTTACAGAGGTAGGAGGTTAAGATGGCAACAATAGATGAATTTAAAGCTAGACTTACTGGAGGTGGTGCTCGTGCCAACCAATATAGAGTTACTCTTGCATCTCCACCTGATTTAAACTTAGGATTGAATGTCACAACAGCATCATTCTTAGCAACTGCAACTAATTTGCCTGGTCAGACTCTTGGAGAAATAGCAGTACCATTTAGAGGAAGAAATATATATGTTGCAGGTGACAGAGAATTTGAACCTTGGACAGTTACTTTTATGAATGATACAGATTTCATGATTAGAAATGCCATGGAAAGATGGATGAATGGAATCAACAATTTAGTAGAAAATACTGGTCCATCTGCATTGACAGGTTATCAAGCAGATTTAAGTGTTGAACAATTAGATAGAGATGATAATGTTTTAAAAAGTTACATATTTAGAAGTGCATATCCTCAAACTATGGGGGAAATTGCTTTATCATATGATACAAATAATGAAATAGAAACATTTGAAGTAACTTGGAGATTTCAACATTTTGAAGCTAGTGATATTAATTTTGTTAGAAATCAAACAACATCTAATAATAATGCACCTAATGATATAAGAAACAATATAATAGGTGGAGTTATTTCTAGTCTAACTGGTCAACAATAAGCCTACTAAATACTTACAACAGTAGGAGTACATTATGGCAAATTTATTTGGGTTTAGATTTGAAAGAATCAAAGACTCACCGACTCAAGATAAATTCACACAGAAATCACCTGACGATGGTTCGGTAGAGATAGCTGGTGGTGGATATTACGCTCAAGTTCTTGATCAAGATGGTCGTGAGAAAAGTGAATTAGATTTAATTAAAAGATATAGAGATATTGCACAACAACCAGAAGTTGATTCTGCGATTGAAGATATCGTAAATGAGGCAATTGTTTCTAACGAAAGAGATATGCCTGTCAATATCGTTCTAGATTTACTTCCTTATACAAAAAATATAAAAGATAAAATTAGAGAATGTTTTGAAGAGGTTATGGACCTTTTAGATTTTAACGAAAAAGGCCATGACATTTTTAGACGTTGGTATGTTGATGGAAGATTATTTTATCATAAAGTTATTGATACTAAAAATCCAAAATCAGGTATCACAGAACTAAGATACATTGACCCTAGAAAAATTAAAAGAGTAAAATCAGTTAAAAAAGATAACAGTCGAGAAGGTACACAACTTATTAAAAGAGTTGAAACTTATTATATGTACAATGAAAAAGGCCTCGGCTCTGCTGGATTAGGTGGAGATATGCAAGGTATAAGAATATCTGGCGATTCTATTTCGTATTGTCCATCTGGATTAGTTGATCAAAACAAAAATATTGTTTTATCTTATCTTCATAAAGCAATCAAACCTACAAACCAATTAAGAATGATAGAGGATAGTTTAGTTATCTATCGTATATCAAGAGCACCAGAAAGAAGAATTTTCTATATTGATGTTGGTAATCTTCCAAAAATAAAAGCAGAACAATATCTAAAAGATGTTATGAATCGTTATCGTAACAAACTTGTTTATGATGCAAAGACAGGTGAAATACGAGATGATAGAAATCATATGTCCATGTTAGAGGATTTTTGGTTACCAAGAAGAGAAGGTGGCAGAGGAACAGAGATTACTACATTACCTGGTGGTTCAAATCTTGGTGAGATAGATGACATAGAATATTTCCAAAGAAAACTTTATCGTTCATTAAATGTACCTATCTCTAGATTAGAGGCAGAACAAAATTTTAGTTTGGGAAGAACTGCTGAGATTACAAGAGATGAACTTAAATTTACAAAGTTTGTTCAAAGAGTACGCAAAAAATTCATTCCATTATTTAATGATATCTTAAAAACACAATTAGTGTTAAAAGGTATTATTAGTATTGAGGAATGGGGTAAGATGAAAGAACACATTCAGTATGACTTTATGCAAGATGGTCATTTTGCAGAATTAAAAGAAGCTGAAATGTTGAGAGAAAGAATAGATATGATAGGACAAGTAGAACCTTATGTCGGAACTTTCTTTAGTAAAGAATTTGTTCATAAACAAGTATTGAAATTAACTGACCATGAAATAGAAGAGATGCAAAAACAAATCAGAAGAGAAGCTGGACTACCACCAGAAGAAGGTGGAGTTGATGTTCCATCAGGCACAGATGGTGTTACAAGATATCCAGCTGTTGATGGCACACCAATACCTGGTGATGATTTAGGTGCATATGATGGTCAACCACCAAAGGAGAATGGAAATGACAAGTCGTGATTTTGTAAATTCATTAGAAAAAAATAATAATCTTGAAGCAGAAGATGCATTTAAAAATGCAATGAAAATAAAAATGTCTGATGCAATAGATTTAAAAAAAAGAGAAGTTGCTTCATCAATAGTAACTAAAACTAACAAATCAGAAGAGGACAATGCCCAAGAAACTGAGTGAAATACAAGAATCTTTGATAGAGAAAGACGAACATAAACAAAGTAATTCTTACAAAAAACTAACACCTAAGATGAAAAGGGCCGTAGATGAGATATTTTCTACTATGGATAAACGGCCTAATGACTTTTTAAGTGCATTTGAGGGTATTATACGCAAGGTTTCGCAAAAATATAAAGTAACAGAAAAAGAAATTTATAAATACTTTGAACAAGAAACATCACTCGGATTTTAAGGGAAAGCAATGGCTTATAAATTAATACAACATATCGGAAATATTACGCAGGCAGACAACAATGCTTCCTCATTAGATTTAGGAAAATTAAGTCCTCACGGTGCTTTAAGAATAAGTGAATTTGGAGGACAAGACGGATTTTTTAAAATAACTGAAGCTGGAACAACAGTAACTGCCACCAATGGAAGTTATATAGGAGCAAACAAAACAGTATTTGCTACACCAGAAGAAAGACCTACAGCATTTCGTGGAGGTCGTGTTGGACTAGAAAATACAGATGGACACATATTATTAGAATCAGGTATTGATAATAACCCAGCTGGAAGATCAGCATTATTATATGATAACCCAGAGATCAATTTTGTCATTTCACATATTAATGAGTCAAGTGGTTCAAACAGTAAAATTTATGTAGAAGAAGTTACTTTAACTAATACATTATAGGAAAGAATAATGCAAATAGTAAAACTCATCACGGAAGAAGTTCAAGACGTACAATTTATCACAGAAGAAACTGAAGGTAAAAAAGATTATAAAATTAAAGGTATCTTTATGCAAGGAGGTATCAAAAATAGAAATGGTAGAATTTACCCAGTAGAAGTTTTACAAAAAGAAGTCGCAAATTATAATAAAGATTTTATAGAAAAAAATAGAGCTTTTGGAGAACTAGGACACCCCGAAGGGCCAACAGTAAATCTTGATAGAGTATCACATATGATTACTGAACTCAAACAAGAGGGAAAAGATTTTATTGGCGAAGCAAAGATAATGGACACACCAATGGGAAAAATTGCAAAGAGTCTAATAGATGAAGGTGCAACATTGGGTGTTAGTTCAAGAGGAATGGGTAGTCTAGAACAAAAAGGAAGTGCCAATTATGTAAGAGATGATTTTAAATTGGCAACTGCTGGTGATATCGTTGCAGACCCATCTGCACCTAATGCTTTTGTAGAAGGTATTATGGAAGGTAAAGAGTGGATTTGGAATAATGGTTCACTAGTAGAAAGTGAAGTTTACGCAATGAAACAAAGAATTGAAAAGAGAACAAAATTAAGAGAGGATAAGATGGCCGCTCTTGAATTTGCAAGATTTTTGAAAAATCTATAATTTATAAATAATTTATAACAAATTAACCTTAAAGGAGAAAATCCCATGGCTGATACAGAATTAGATAAAACCATTGAGGAATTAGAAGCGGAAGTCATTGCCGAACTTGAAGAAGATGCTATGGCAGATGCTCCTAAGAAAAACGCAATGAAGGCCCAAAAAGAAGGTCCTATGAAAGGTAACCCAGAAGATGGTTCAGTAGAAGATACTGGCCCTGCTGTTGTTTCACCAACTCAAGGCACTACACCTTCCAAAAAAGTAACAAGTTCTGCGAAAGAAGTTTCTGGTGACCCTGCACAAAAAAGTGAAGGCAAACCAAACAAAATGGACAAAGCAAAAGATGCTGGTCAAAACAGACCTCTTGCAGCTGGAGATCAAGTAGATCACGAAGGTGAAAAACTTGAAGAAGGCGAACACGAAGAAGGTATGCACGACACAGACGAAGGTATGCACGAAAAAGATATGATGAAAATGTCCAAACAAGATTTAATGGCAATGTATATGAATAGTATGACTAAAGAACAATTAGTCAAAGCTGTGAAAAAAGAAATGGCTCACAAAAAAGAGTCTAAAGAAGAAAAAGATGCCAGAACTGAGGAAAGAATAAAATCTGTAGATGTTAAAGAGGATGTAGAAGCTCTTCTATCTGCTGATGATACTTTATCAGAGGATTTTAAATCAAAAGCTGCAACAATTTTTGAAGCTGCAATTAAAACAAAACTCCGTTCAGAAGTAAAAAGAATTTCTGATGAAATGGATGGAGAACTTACAGAACAGGTTGAACAGATTAAAGAAAATTTAACTGATAAAGTAGATACCTATTTGAACTATGTTGTAGAAGAATGGATGAAAGAAAATGAACTCGCAATTGAAAGAGGACTTAAAGGTGAAATCGCAGAAGATTTTATCGCAGGTATGAAACAATTGTTTGAGGATCACTATATTGATGTGCCAGATGAAAAATATGATATTCTAGAGGCACAATCAGAAAAAATTTCTAAACTAGAAGAGAAAGTTGAAACTCAAATTTCACAAATTGTTGAAATGAAGCAGTCAAATTCAGGCCTAGTTAGAGAAAAGGTTATCTCAGACGTATCAGCTGATCTAACCGATAACGATTTTGAAAAGTTTAAATCACTAACAGAAGATGTAGATTTCACAGATGAAGAATCTTTCAGAGAAAAGTTAGATACTTTAAAAGAAAGTTACTTTCCAAAAAATAAAGGAACTGTTTCTGAAAAAACTCAAATAGATGATGTAGATACTGGCACCGCCCTAGAGGACAATACAGATACAGCAATGGCTGCATATACATCTGCTATTGGCAAAACTGTAAAGCGTGCAAATTAATTAGTAGATTTTAAGGAGAAAACATATGTTTCAAACACAACATCTACAAGAAAAGTGGCAGCCAGTCCTAGAACACCCTGATTTACCAAAAATTGAGGATTCTTACAAGCGGGCTGTAACTACACTAATTCTTGAAAACCAAGAAAAAGCAATCAAAGAAGATAGAACATTCTTAGGAGAGGCAGCGCCTACAAACGCAACTGGTTCTTCAATAGATAACTGGGACCCAATCTTAATCTCTCTAGTTAGACGTTCTATGCCAAACCTTATTGCATATGATGTCTGCGGTGTTCAACCAATGACTGGTCCAACTGGACTAATCTTTGCAATGAGAGCGAGAATTCAATCACAAACTGGTGCTGAAGCTCTTGCAGACGAACCTACAATGTTATCTAACCAAGACGCTGGTTCTGATACAGGTGGTGGAGATATATCAGGTACTAATCCTGCTGTTCTTAACGATTCACCTGTCGGTACCTACTCAACTGCAACTGGTATGACAGCTGCACAAGGTGAAGCATTAGGTGACACAACAACTAACGCTTTCGCTGAAATGGCTTTCAGTATTGAAAAACATACTGTTACTGCTGTATCAAGAGCTCTTAAAGCAGAATATACTATGGAACTTGCTCAAGACTTAAAAGCAATCCATGGTTTAGATGCTGAAACAGAACTTGCAAATATTTTATCTGCTGAAATTCTTGCAGAGATCAACCGTGAGGTTATCAGAAATATTTACACAACTGCTGTTAAAGGCGCTCAAGTGAATACAACTACTGCAGGTATCTTTGATTTAGATACAGACTCAAATGGTAGATGGTCAGTTGAGAAATTCAAAGGTTTAATGTTTGCAATTGAAAGAGATGCTAACGCTATCGGACAACAAACAAGAAGAGGAAAAGGTAACATGATTATATGTTCTGCTGATGTTGCTTCTGCTCTTCAAATGGCTGGTGTTTTAGATTACACACCTGCTTTAAACAATAACCTAAATGTAGATGACACTTCAACAACTTTCGCAGGTGTCATGAATGGTAGATACAAAGTATATGTTGACCCATATGCTGCTAACGTAGCTGCTAAACAATACTACATTGCTGGATATAAAGGAACTTCACCTTATGATGCAGGTATGTTCTATTGCCCATATGTTCCACTACAAATGGTTCGTGCAGTTGGGGAAAATACTTTCCAACCAAAAATTGGCTTTAAAACAAGATACGGCATTGCAGCCAACCCATTCCATACTGGAACAGTTGCTGCTTCTGCTGAAGGTGCTATCTCAATTACTGCAAATACAAACAAATACTACAGAAGAGTTCAAATTGCTAACTTAATGTAATCTTTGTTTCAAAAAAAACTTAGGGGGGCGTTCATCGCCCCCTTTTTTTTGTGATAAATACT